>Ga0209291_1000073_pt1 | contig 96813 bp, 94 predicted proteins | sample GOMGulsemesocosm_FD_184633 | JGI IMG/M metagenome (GOLD analysis project Ga0209291, IMG submission 184633) | Methane-oxidizing microbial communities from mesocosms in the Gulf of Mexico - GOM9B Gulf of Mexico (SPAdes) (version 2) | ecosystem: Environmental > Aquatic > Marine > Cold seeps... | reverse complement strand
CGGATATTTTTGCTGAGTTTGTAGTTGGAGATATGTCTGACGAAAACTATGAGAGTGTTGATTTACATAAAAACGTAGTTGATAAAATTACTTTAGTTTCTGATTCTGGTAAACCAATGATGCGTGAAGCAGATTTGATTGATGTTTGGTTTGATTCTGGTTCAATGCCGTATGCGCAATGGCATTACCCGTTTGAAAATAAAGAATTAGTAGATACTACATGGAAAACAGCTGATTTTATTGCTGAGGGAGTAGATCAAACTCGTGGATGGTTTTATACACTACACGCAATAGCTACTTTAGTATTTGATGATAAAGCTTATAAGAATGTAGTTTCTAATGGATTGGTATTAGATAAAAACGGACAAAAAATGTCGAAACGTTTAGGAAACGGAATTGATCCTTTTTCTACTTTAGATAAGTTTGGCCCTGATGCTACGCGTTGGTATATGATTTCTAATGCAAACCCATGGGATAACTTAAAGTTTGATTTAGACGGAATTGCAGAAGTAAGTAGAAAGTTTTTCGGAACAATATATAACACGTATTCGTTCTTCAGTTTATACGCAAACTTAGATGACTTCAATTATTCAGAAGCTGATATTCCTAATGCAGACAGACCAGAAATTGATCGTTGGGTATTATCGGAGCTGCATAGTTTAGTGCAAAAAGTGGATGAGTATTATGGTGGTTATGAACCTACCAAAGCTACTCGTGCTATCTCTGATTTCGTGCAGGAGCACTTAAGTAACTGGTTTGTACGTTTGAGTAGAAGAAGATTCTGGAAAGGGGAGTATGAGCATGATAAAATTTCTGCTTATCAAACTTTATTTACATGTTTAGAAACTATTTCTAAATTAGCTGCACCAGTCGCACCTTTCTTTATGGATAGGTTGTATAAGGATTTAACGAATACTACAAATAAAACAGCAGAAGAAAGTGTGCATTTGGCAAACTTCCCAGTAGCTGATTTAACTATTATAGATAAATCACTGGAAAGTAAAATGGAAAAGGCACAAACAATATCGTCATTAGTATTATCGTTAAGAGCTAAAGAGAAAATTAATGTTCGTAAGCCATTACAACGCATAATGATTCCTGTAATGAATGCTCTTGAGAAGGAAGAGATCTTAGCAGTTGCTAATCTGATAAAATCAGAAGTAAATGTAAAGGAAATCGAAATTTTAGATGATGCTTCAGGGATTTTGGTAAAACAAATAAAACCTAATTTTAAAGCGTTAGGACCACGTTTTGGAAAAGACATGAAAGCGGTTTCGGGTGCAATTATGCAGTTTGATCAAGAAAATATTGTAGAAATTGAACAAAATGGTGAGATTTCCCTTGATATTAATGGAAAAAATATTAAATTGAGCTTAGAAGATGTTGAGATATCTTCTCAAGACATCGAAGGTTGGTCTGTAGCGAATGCAAACGGATTAACAGTAGCGTTAGATGTAACTATTTCTGAGGAACTACGTAATGAGGGGATTGCTAGAGAATTGGTTAATAGAATTCAGAATTTACGTAAAGATTCTGGTTTTGAAGTAACTGATAAAATTACAGTAGCAATTCAAAAAAATGGAATTTTAGAGAATGCTATTAACGATACACTTGAGAATTATATCAAAGCGGAAACCTTAACCGAAAAAATCGATTTACTAACCACAGTAAATAATGGTATAGATATTGCCTTTGATAATATAGAAACCAAATTATTTATTGAAAAAATTTAAAACCATGTCAAACGATATAAAAGTAAGATACTCAGATGAGCATTTAGAAGAATTTAGGGTAATCATAGAGGCTAAAATAGAAAAATCAAAAGCCGATATTGAGCTGTTGAAAAGCGCTTATATGAACGACCATAATAACGGAACAGAAGATACTTCGCCAACGTTTAAAGCTTTTGATGAAGGTTCTCAAACAATGAGTAAAGAACGAAACATGCAATTAGCAATTCGCCAAGAGAAGTTTATTCGTGATTTAAAAAATGCTTTAGCACGTATTGAAAACAAAACTTATGGTGTTTGTAGAGTGCTGGGGAAATTAATTAGCGTTGAACGTTTGAAAATTGTTCCTCATGCTACATTGAGTATTGAGGCTAAGAACTTACAGAAATAATAATCCATCCTGGGATAACAAAAAACGCTTCATTTTGGAGCGTTTTTTGTGTAACATAGTTACATTGATTTAAAAAATAGAATTTTAAGTTGAAATCATTTACGTACATATTCCTAATGATTTGCATGTTTAGTTTTTCTCAAAAGAAAACAGAGCATAGTATTGCTATTGATGATTCGGTAACTCAGTTGGTTTTTGATTTAGATAATGTGTTTACAATAAAATTAAATTCCACAAAATCTAATCAAGTAATCATAAAGGCAATAAGTGAAGGGGAATATGCTAATCATTTTGTGATTAGCAAGAAAAGAGAAAATCACACGCTACATATTTCTGGGAATATAGCTTTTACATTCCCGAATAATCAAGATAAATTAAGTGCTCATAAAGTACATGCAATTGCTGTAGAAATTCTTATTCCAGAGCATTTACTAACGCTTATTTCAAGTGATATAGGTAATGTGAGTGTTTCAGGAAGTTTTAATTCGTTAACTACAGATTTACTGTCTGGAGATTGCTATTTGAATAATGTTTCAGGGAGTTTTGAAATTAAAACAGTTTCAGGTGATATTAACTTAACGACAAAAAACGGAGTAATAAACACTGAATCTAAATCAGGTACAATTTTTAAAGAAAAAATACCCAAAGGAAAGTCAATGTTTTTCCTTAAAACTGCTAAAGGAAACATAAAGATTGCCAAAGCGAAATAATAATTTATTACTTTAGCAATCGTTAAAATCCCAAGTGGGAATAATTATGATTGAGGTCTTCTCAATTGAAATAATGGCAGGAATGAATTTAAAAAAGAGTATTGGATTAATCGCATTGATATTGATTGTTGATCAAATATCAAAACTATACATAAAAACAAATTTCAGTTTAGGAGAATATATTAATGTGTTTGGTTTCAACTGGTTTGAAATCCGTTTTGTAGAAAACCCAGGGATGGCTTGGGGGAGTAAATTAAGCGACTTCTTGCCGATAAGCGAACCATTTGCAAAAGTATTTCTAACATCGTTTAGACTGGTTGCTATTGGGTTTATAGCCTATTGGCTGGTTAACTCTATTAAAAAAGAAGCTTCTAAATTATTAATTGTGGCGATATCTTTAATTTTCGCAGGTGCTTTTGGAAATAATATAGACTCGTTGTTTTACGGATTAATCTTTGATTCTGGAACAACATTTAATGCACAATATAACGATTGGATTGGTTATTCAGGAGTATCGCAAATGAATGGATCAGGATATAGTAATATGATGCAAGGTTGTGTGGTAGATATGCTGCGTTTTCCGTTTACATCGTGGACTTGGCCAGAATGGATACCAGGAGTAGGAGGGAATCACTTTACTTTTTTCGATCCTGTTTTTAATATTGCAGATATGGCAATTAGTACTGGTGTAGGAATATTATTAGTGTTTAATAAACGCGTGTTTCCAGTTGTTGAGGAGCAATAGTTTTTTACTTTTAAAAGAAAAGACAGCCATTGCTGGACTGTCTTAGTCTTGTGTTTTTTATTTAGTTCCAACAATTATTTCTTCAGTGAAATACACTCGTTGAATTTTATTGTTCTCAATTACATAGATAGCCAATGTTTCAATGGTTTTTCCATCAGGATATCCAGAAACTCTCTCTTTGTCAATTACGATATTCCCATTAACAATACGATTAAGAATTTCACAATGTAAATTTGGAGCAGCCTTAAAAAAACCTTTATATCCTTCTTTTATTTTATCCTTACCTTTTACAAGTAAAGTATTTGGAAAGGTGTAAAGTTCCATGCTATCACTAAAGGGTTCCATAAATGCGTCAATATTTAATGCATTGTATCCATCAAGTTGCTGTTGCACTAATTCTTCTGGAGTTAATTTAGTACTTGTATCTTGACCAAATGAATACATTGAAGTGAGAAGAACAAGTATTAGAAAAGGTAAATTTTTCATATTATAATATTGGTTAAACTGGTTAATTGTTACTTATTATTCTCCAACACATAATCCAACACCTTTTGCATTAAATGCACTCTATCTTTTCCACGTACATTATGTTCGTGCATTGGGTAGGTAAAAAAGTCTATTTGTACTCCTTTTTCAACTGCTTCTTTTAGCACTTCCATACTGTGTTGAGGTACAACTGTAGGGTCAACACTTCCGTGAATTAATAATAGTTTTCCTTCTAAGTTTTCTAGATATTTCCCAATGCGAGAATCGGCATATCCTTCAGGGTTTTCCTGTGGAGTATCCATGTAACGTTCTCCGTACATTGCTTCGTAAAATTTCCAGTCAGTAACTGGTCCTCCAGCAACCCCAGTAGTAAATACTTTTGGGTGGCGTAATAGTAATGAACTCGTCATAAAACCACCATAACTCCAGCCATGAACAGCTATTCTGTTCCCATCAACATAGGGTAATGATTTTAAATAATCAACACCAACTAATTGATCTTTCATTCCTTCGTTACCAGCAGTACGATGTATTACACTTTCAAAAGCAAAACCTCTGTTTGCAGAGCCTCTGTTGTCCAATGTAAATACAATATAATCCTTTTGTGCAGCAAACCATTGCATCCATAATCGTGAACCACCTAACCATGTATTAGTTACTAATTGTGCATGTGTTCCTCCGTATACATAAACTAATACGGGGTATTTTTTTGAAGGATCAAAATTTGCGGGCTTTATGATTCTACTATGTAAATCAAACCCATCTTCTGATTTTAATTGCAATAACTCAGTTGTACCTAATTTATATCCTTCTAGAGGGTTTTTAGTAGTATTTAATACGGTTTCTTTCTTATTCTTAATATTCACAATACTCGTAACACCTGGAGTGTTTAAGCTGCTGTATGAATTGATTAGATAATTTCCTTTCAGTTGCGTACGATGTGTACCATTAGCTGGAGTAAGGTTTGTAGTTTTTCCTGATTTTAGGTTCACTTTATAGGTGTGCATTTCTGTAGGATTTTCTCCTGTTGCAGAAATGATAACATGTTTCCTTGAAGCATCAAATCCTAAAATAGATTTTACGATAAATTTAAAATCAGTTACTTGCTTGATGAATTTACCAGCTGTAGTGTATTGGTAGATGTTTTTATAACCATCTTTTTCACTCATCCATAAGAAGTTAGTACTACTATTTGGTAAAAAAACAGCATCGTTTTCAGGTTCTACCCAACGATTGTTACTTTCTGAGAATAAAGTACGCACTTTGCTTCCTGTAGCTACATCATATAAATTATAATCAAAATGATTTTGAGCACGATTAACTTCAGCAACTAGTACATGTTTTCCATCAGGTGTCCATGATAAGTTTGTTAAATAATGCTCGTCAGAAGTATCAATGTTTAAGTAAGTAGTTTGTTGAGTTGCTAGGTTATATACACCAATTTTTGCCAATTCACTTTTTTGACCAGCCATTGGGTATTTAATATTTTTCAAAATTGCTGGAGTTGTGGTAACATCTACTAAAGGATAATCGGTAACATGAGTTTCATCTTTCTGATAAAACGCCAAATGAGTCCCTTTTGGTGACCAAAATGTCCCTTTAGAAATACCAAATTCAAAACGAGCAATTGCTTGTCCAGAAACAATATTAGAGTCGGTAAACGAAGTAACAGCTATTTTAGGATTGTTTTGAGTAGCAAGATATAAGTTGTTATCTATAGTATATGCAATTGCTTTTGCAGTACCGTTGTAATCGTTGTTTTGGGCCGCGGCATCAATAGATATTTCACTAACGATAGTGTTAGTTCTGTAATTGAAATTATACTGTGTATTTTCTTTTCTGAATGTAATTGTATTAGTATCTATTGATGAAAAACGAGGGATACGTTTGGTGCCTGGGAAAGCCTTTTCAAAATTTGCAATAGTTATTTTTTCAGTGGTGTTTTTTTCAACATCCTTTATAATATATGTATTTGCTTCCGAGTAAATATATTTTGCAGAAGACACCCATTGTAACCCTGATAATTGTTTTGGGTATAAACCTTTATAATATCCAAGAACAGCATCGTTTAAAGTTAATTCTTTTTGTTGTGCGTACCCTTGAAATAAGAATAAAATACTGAATATTAGACTGATTTTTTTCATGTGATTTTTGTATTACATTTTATAAATCCAGTGTGCTGGATTTTGTTTGCTTTGATCTTTATATAAGAAGAATCTAAATATAGATTTCCCTTCATTATTTACGGCTACTTTTCCTATAGGCGAATTAGTACTTACTTTATCTCCTTTTTTAACATATAAACTTTTTAAATTTTGATAAATAGTACGGTAATTACCATGTTTAATAAATACAGCTTTGTTTCCTCCTTTGATTTTTTGAATTTCAGAAATGGTTCCGTTAAAAACGGCTTTCACATCACTGTTTTTTGTAGTAATGATTTTTACACCACTAGAATGTCTAGTAATGTTGGGTAGTGTAGGATGTCTTGAAGAACCAAATTTTTCTATTACCCTTCCGGTTGTTACTGGCCAAGGTAATTTTCCTTTATTAGCAGTAAAACCATTTGCTAGAACCTTTGCTTCAGGAGTTAGTGCAAAACCTTTTGTGGACTTTTTCTTTCCAGCTTTTTTATTAGAACGAGCAATAGCATCTCTAATTAACTTCTCAATTTGACGGTCAATTTTATTATTTTCTTTTTGTTTAGCTGCAATTCTCTTTCTGTATTTTGATTCGTCTTTTTTAAGTTCAGCAATTAAACTTTTTTGACTATTTTTTTCCTTTTGTAGTGTTTGTTGTGCTTTTTTGTTTTCATTAATCAGCCTGATTTTATCTTCTTTTTTAAGCAGTAAAGATTCGTTTAAATCTACTAATTTTTCTGTTTTTGAAACAATTGAATCCGCTTGGTTTTTCTGATAGCGTTTGTACTGTTTCATGTAATTATAACGCTTGTAAGCTTGTTGAAAATCATCAGAAGACAATAGAAACATCAACTTACTTTGAGTTGCTTTGTTTTTATAAGATTTTACTACCATAGCAGCATAATCTTTCTTTCGTAGTGCTAAATCGGTTTCTAAAGTTTCAATTTTACCACTATTCTCTTTTATCTCTCTAGTCAATAAATTGGCTTGTTGATTGGTAATTTGAATCAGTTTTTTACGGACATTAATTTTTAAATTAACATCTTCAATTTTTGTTAATAATGAAGTTGCTTCAGATTTATTATCAGAAAGCAGTGAATTAATCTTGGTAATTTCTTTTAAAATATTTTGACGTTTAGTTTCTAACTGACGCTGTTTTTTAGATTGCCCAAACGCAACTGTTATCATAGCTAATGATAGCAATACAGTACATAAGAAACGAGGTATATGGTTACTTTTCAAAGCTAATTTCTTTATAGTTAGTAGGGATTTTAAATGGGTAACGTAACTCTTGATTCAAAGATATATTTTTGTAGCTGACTTCTACTTGGGTTTCAGAAGTTTTGTTAACCAAAGATAAATTGATTAGTAGTGGTAATAATTGTTGAGAAACGTTTTGGTAGCTATTATAATCGATATTTAATATTCGGAACAGTTTAGGTTGTGCAATTTCTTGCGCTTTGATTTTAAAATCACTTGGATTTATTGTTACAAAATGCTCAATTATGGGTTCTTGTTTTTTAGGGGTTAGCAAATACCCATTATCTAATATTTCTGTATTGTATTTAGCCGCATCTAAAGGAAACATAGTTTCGCCTAATAAAACAGCTTGTAATTGTTGAAAAGATAAATCCGTACCTAACCAATTACTAATTAATGAAAAGTCACCATCAAAATATTCCTTATCTCTTTTATTGTAGTACTGAACAGTTTCTGGGGTAATTAAAATTTTAGCTCCAGTATATCCTAATACCCTAATGCTAATCCAAATTTTCTGATCTTTTAATAAACGAACGTTGGCTACAACAGTTTCTTCTTTCTCAGAAGTATTTAAGTTTACTTTTAATGATGCTTTTAGCGTAGTGAATATACTTTTTTTAGCATAGTGACTGCTAATAATTGTTTCTGTATTTAATTTTACTGATTTACTATTGTCCTTAACCCCTTTAATAGCTTTACAGCTGGCTAAAAACACACAAATTAGTGCGATAACATATCCTTTCTTCATCTTAATTACTTACTTAATTTTTTAGCTCTTTGTAAAAATGTTTCTTGTTTTTTCTTGTCCTTCAATATTCCGTACCCTTTTGCCATTTCAATATAAAACTCTGCTTCCATTGTAGGGTTGTCAATTAAATAATCTAAACCGAGCTCTAAACTTTCAATCGCTGCCTTAGCTTGATCGTTTTTATTTTGAGCTTTTGCTTGCTGTAGGTAAAATATAGGCTGAGCAGGAAATAAACTAAGTGCTTTTTCGCTATTTTTTAATGCGTCTTTAATTCTGTTCTCTTTTAAAAATAGGGTCCCTAACAGTTTTAAATCATCAAAGCTAGTGGCGTTGTTCTTGGTGATACTAGAAATATACTCAGTTGCTTTTTCATTATTAGTAGATGTATATAATAAAGTCATTTTACTCATAATGGTAACATCCGGATAGAATTCGGTAGCTTTTTCAAGCTGAGGTAAATAAGTGGTATTGTTTTTAGTGAAGTTAAAAAAGTCATTCAACACTCTTGATTTGTCAGAATCGTTTAATGAACTACTCTTTAAAACCGTATTCATAGAAAAAACAGCTTTGTCAATAGTATTATCATTCATGTAGAACTTGTATAAAGACAAATGTGGAACATCTGAATTAGGATAAGTTTTAGAGTATAAAATAGCTGCGTTAAAACTTTTTTGTTGATTTTTTAACTTGCTATATCCATAAATTAATTTTACAAAGTCGGTTTCTGTAGCGGTTTTATTGTGTATTTTTTGTTCAAGGTATTTGGTTTGCTCGGAATACCTACCTCCGTGAAGGTAAACCTGATGCCTTAATTGTTCTCTGCTTTTGTTTGTTCCTTTTTCATCTAATTTTTCTAATAACGCTAAAGCTTTATCATGTTGTTGATTTTTGTAGTAAAATACAACTAAAGTATTGGCGTATTTTGGATGAATTTTATTTAAAGTTTCAAGTGTTTCAATTACCTTAAGACTATTTTTTTGTGATAGATACAGGTTATATAGCGTTTCTAAAATCCATTGGTTATTCGGCTTTAAGCTATTTGCTTTTTGTAGCGCATTTTCTGCTAGTTGCAATTTATCTAGCTCATAATAGTTTTTTCCTAATTCAAAATTGACGGCAACATTGTTTGGTTGTTCCGTATTGCATTTTTCTAATAGATCAATTGCCTTGTCATAATTCTCAATTCCTTTTTGTTTGATGGCTTCAAAAAAGGTGGTTTGAAACCCGTCAGAAACATCTCCTAAATCATCATTGCGCACTTCTTGAGCTTGTGTGGTTAACAGGCTAAGAAGTGTAACGAATATGTATAGCGTTTGTTTCAAATTATTGTTTCTTTTTACTAGTGCAATTGTTATTATAAAAGTTTATAAAGTATTTAATTCCGTAACGTTTAAAATACTTAGATGTAATTTTTCATTAAGAAGGTTTTAATCAAATTATTTTAAATAGATTCAACAACTATTCCACTACGGTATAATCACCAATACTAATTTTTGTGAATTCACCGTTATATTTAACGTGATTTCCAATCATTGCTTCTTCCAAAGTAGCATTTTTAATAACAGAATTGGTTTGAATTAACGAATCTTTAATAGTTACGTTTTCTAAAACTGTATTATTTCCGATAGAAACATTTGGCCCAAGGGTACAGTTTTTGAGCACTACATTTTCGCCAATAAAACATGGTTCAATAATAGTTGAATTTTCATTTGTAACAGAGTTAGAAACCAGTTGTTCACCGTCAGAAGTCAAGAAATTCAACATACGTGTATTGGTATCAATAGCAACTTCTTTATTTCCGCAGTCCATCCATTCATCAACAGTTCCGGTTACAAAAGTTTTTCCTTTTGCCATCATTCCTTTAATACCATCGTTAATTTGGTATTCTCCCCCGTTAATTATGTTATTATCTAAAACATGCTGTAATTCGCCTTTTAAAACAGCTACATCTTTAAAATAATAGATACCGATAACTGCTTGGTTGGAAACAAATGTTTCTGGTTTTTCTACCAACTCAGTAATTTCATTATTAGCATCTAATTTTACAACACCATATGCTTCAGGATGTTCCACTTCTTTAGTCCAAATAACAGCATCTGCATTCTGGTCTAAATTAAATGAAGCTCTAATTAAAGTATCTGCATAGGCAATTACAGCTGGTCCAGAAAGAGAAGGTTCAGCACACATAATAGCGTGACCAGTTCCTAAAGGTTGATCTTGCCTATAAATAGAAGCTTTTGCTCCTAAACCTTCAGCTAAAGCTGTTAAGCTTTTTACCACATCCTCTCCAAAAAATGCTGGATCTCCTAAAATGAATGCGATTTCTTCAATAGGATCATCTAAAATCTTAGCAATATCCGCTACTAATCTGTGTACTATTGGTGTTCCGGCTATTGGGATTAATGGTTTTGGTACAGTTAAACTATGTGGTCTTAAACGAGAACCTCTTCCCGCCATTGGTACGATTATTTTCATGAAAAATATATTTTTCATTCCCGTTTTTACGGGAATCTCTTTTTAATTAAACTTTAATTCAATAATGTGACTTCTCCTTTCGTTGAAATAACGATACGAACTGCCAATTGTAACGATCGACTGAGTATTTTTATTTATTACTTCACTCCAGTACTTCCAAAACCACCTTCACCTCTTGCGGTTTCCGATAATTCTTGTACTTGAATCCATTCAGCACGCTCATGTTTTGCAATGATTAATTGTGCTACACGTTCGCCATTTTCAATAGTGAAATTTTCGTTAGATAAATTCACTAAAATCACACCAATTTCTCCTCTATAATCTGCATCAACAGTTCCAGGAGCATTTAATACAGTAACACCTTTTTTAGCAGCTAGACCACTTCTTGGGCGTACTTGTGCTTCGTAACCAATAGGTAATTCTATAAATAAACCAGTTTTTACAATGGTTCTTTCTAATGGTTTTAAAGTAATTGATTCGGTTATATTAGCACGTAAGTCCATACCTGCTGAAGCGATAGTTTCGTAATGCGGTAAGGCATTTGCCGATTTATTAATGATGTTTATCGTCATGTTAATTCTGTTTCAATAGTTGTTTGATTTCTTTTTTCTCTAAGAAGAGAATAAGGCTTAAAAATACGATTAAAAATAGCGTTCCTATATAGATATTATTATCAAACTGATAAAAGCTTAAAAAAGCTAAAGTTGATGATATAATTAAATAAGTAACTATTCGGTTTATTTGATAGGGTACAAAGTAGTGTTTCCTTCCTAAATAATAAGAAACTAGCATCATACTTCCGTAAGCTACCAATGTTGCATAAGCACAAGCCATATAATCTAGAATTGGAATCATCAGTACATTAAAGCCAATGGTTAAAATTGCACCAAGAATTGAAATATACATTCCGTACCTAGTTTTATCGGTTAGTTTGTACCAAATAGATAGGTTGTGGTAAATTCCTAAACATAAATTTGCAAGCAATACTATTGGCACAATATCCATTGCAAATAAGAAACTTTCGTTTTTAATTAATAGGTTTTTAATAACATCTAAATAAACTGTAATTCCTAATAAGCCTATACTTCCTACAATAGTAAAGTATTTTAAAATTGTTGCATAGGTTTGTTTGGCATTGTCTTTATCTGCATGGTTAAAGAAAAAAGGCTCAGCACCCATTCTAAATGCTTGTATAAAAAGCGTCATAAAAACCGCTAATTTGTAACAAGCACTGTAGGCACCGTTGATGTTCTTGTTTAGAAGTCTTGGAATTAACCACTTATCTAGGTTTTCATTAATTACAAAAGCTATTCCTGCAACCATAATTGGCCATCCGTAAATGAGTAATTGTTTGAATATAGCTTTGTCAAATGTTAGTTTAGATTTAAAAAAATATGGAGAAACAAGAAGTAACACACAAATGCTAGCTAATAGATTTGCAATGAATTGATACTCTACAATTTCTACCACATTGAAGAGGTTTTGCACACTTTCTGACCCGTAATTTTTGTGTAAAAACAAGATGTTAAACGCTACGATAATCAATACGTTTATCAATTTAATAACAGCAAATCGAATCGGCCTTCCAGTAACTCTTAAATAAGCGAATGGAATAATAATCAATGCTTCTATTAAAGTAATACTAACTAATAGATTAAAACTTCTTATAGGAAGTTGCATGAGGTTTGCTAGTTCATGATTGAAACTAAAGACTAATAACCCAACTGCAAGTGTACTTGATGTAATGGTGATTAGTGAAGTAGAAAAAACGTTGTTAGCTTTTTTATGTTTACTGAAAAATCTAAAAAAAGAAGTCTCCATTCCGTAAGTAAGTAATACATTAAAGAATGCTGCGTAAATATAGAATGTAGTACTGTCAGAATAGATTTCATTGGTAAACGCATCCGTATGAATGGTTACCAATAGAAAATTAATTAGCCTTGGCAAAACAATTGCTAGGCCATAGATAATAGTGTCTTTAAAAAAACGTTGTAATACGCTCAAGGTATATGAAATAGATTAAAGCTATAAAAATAGCTTTTTGTTAGGGTCTGACAAAATTCATCTTGATTAATGCCATTATTACTTGAGTTTTGTTAGGTTGAGCTTGTTGAAATTTGCAAAGAACAGACTGTTATTAAAATTACTATAAAACCAGTTTGACGATTAATTACTTAGAAATTTCTCTCGCTTTGTAATTGCTCGTAAGCATCTTTCACTTTTTTGAATTTTTCTTCCCCAGCTTTTACATGAGTTTCTCCTAGATGTTGAATTTTATCAGGATGGTATTTTTTTGCCATCTTACGATATGCTTTTTTAATCTCGTCATTAGTAGCTGATTTTTCAATATCTAAAATCTTATAAGCACTTTCAGTATTGTACCCGTTAAAATTTGCTTTTTGATGACTTGAACGTTGGTTATATCCTGAAAACATAGCTTCAGCTGCATCATAATCACGTCTGCTGATATGCAAATAACCAGCTATTTTTCTGATTTCTGTAATTTCTGTAGGGCTTACATGGCCATCAGCTGCTGCTATTCCGAATAAATAATGTAATAATTGTAAACGAGAAGGGTGATCCATGTGTTTTTGAATCTGCATACAAACCCTTCTTGTAGAAACGGTATCATTTTTTATGATTTTATTAAAAATTTTAAATGCGTTATTCGCTCTTGATTTTCCAAACAAACTCACGAAATGTGTACGCACATAGTCTAGTTCTCGTTGATCAATTTGATTATCGGCTTTTATAATTAAAGCAGATAAAATCAACAAACTGATTTCAAAATCTCCGGGCTCGGTGTTTTTCCTTTTTTCGGCTTTTTCTTTTTCAAATTGCTTGGCATCAGCTTGATGAAAACCGTCAATCAAACTTCCGAAAGCAAAACCTAGCATGCCGCCAATGGGACCACCAACGGTCCATCCTAATCCAGCGCCAACAAATTTTGCAAATCCCATTTTTAATACCTTATGTTTCAAATATACTTGAAATCAAAGGTATTAACGGAGTTATTTAAGATTTATTTAATAACGCATCAATAGTTTTTGTGTATTTTTGCGACTCAAAGATTACGAAACACAAAATAATATATTATTATGTATCCACCAGAATTAGTAAAACCAATGCGTGAAGAATTATCTTCATTCGGTTTTGAAGAGGCACAAACTGCTGAAGCAGTAACTGCTGTATTAGCAAAAGAAGGAACTACTTTAGTGGTAGTAAATTCTGTTTGTGGTTGTGCTGCAAGAAATGCACGTCCAGGAGCAAAAATGTCATTAGAAAACACAAAGAAACCAAGTAATTTGGTAACTGTTTTTGCTGGAGTTGATAAAGATGCTGTAAATGAAGCACGTAGTCATATGATGCCTTTTCCTCCATCATCACCATGTATGGCGTTGTTTAAAGACGGAGAATTAGTGCACATGTTAGAGCGTCATCATATTGAAGGTAGACCAGCAGATATGATTGCTGAAAACTTAAAAGATGCTTATAACGAGTTCTGCTAAGTCACGCTGTGACCTTTAGAATTAAAAAAATCACTAATGCGCAAATATTGCGTATTAGTGGTTTTTTGTTTTATAGCATAAATTATTGAAAGAGTATAAACGCATAACCAGGTAAACAAAACCACTTTAATTTACAATGAACAAACAACTAATAATACAAAACACCATTTCCTTTGTAAAGCAAACATTAAAAAATGCAGAAGGAGGTCACGATTGGTTTCACATAGAACGTGTGCTTAAGAATTCTCAATTGATTGCTAAAAGTGAAGAAGTAGATAGTTTTGTAGTAAGCTTAGGAGCTTTGTTACATGATATTGCCGATTCTAAGTTTCATAACGGAGATGAAACTATTGGTCCTAAAGTAGCTGCTAATTTTCTAGAAAAGCAACAAGTTGATGTAGTTGTTATTGAGCATGTTGTAAAAATTATAAATAATATATCTTTTAAAGGTGGTAAAGTAAAGCGTACATTTTCTTCAAAAGAATTGGATGTAGTTCAGGATGCAGATAGGTTAGATGCAATTGGTGCAATTGGTATTGCTAGGGCAATTAATTATGGTGGTTTTAAAAATAGAGCTATTTATAATCCTGATATTGCCCCAAAATTAAACATGACAAAAGAAGAATATAAAAAATCTACAGCTCCAACTATAAATCATTTCTATGAGAAGTTATTGTTGTTAAAAGATAAAATGAATACCGAAACAGGAAGGAAATTGGCAATACAACGACATGAATTTATGGAGCTGTATTTAGAGCAGTTTTATAAAGAGTGGAATGGAGAATGTTAAATAGAAAAGGCTTTTTACTTATAAGTAAAAAGCCTTTTCTATTTTATAAGAGTAGTTAGAGTTGGTTATTCTTCATTCTCTAAAGAGTTCCACCCTTGAGCTCTTAAAGCAATTCTTTCATTTGCTCTGGTAACTAAATTCATTCCTTCAGAAGCATCTGCCATATGACCAATAATGGTGAAATTCGGATTTGCTTTTATTTTAGGGAAATCTTCTTGAGAAACAGTAAATAATAATTCATAGTCTTCACCACCGCTTAATGCAATCGTGGTACTATCCATGTTAAATTCTTCACAAGCAGAAATTACTTGCTGATCTAACGGAATTTTATCTTCATATAAATTACATCCAACTTCAGATTGCTTACATAAATGTATGATTTCGGATGATAATCCATCACTAATGTCAATCATCGAAGTTGGTTTAACTTCTAATTCCTTTAATAATCCAGAAACGTCTTTTCTTGCTTCTGGTTTTAGTTGACGTTCAATTAAATAGGAATACATATCTAAGTCCGGTTGATTATTTGGGTTGGCTTGAAAAACTTGTTTTTCACGTTCCAAAATTTGAAACCCTAAATAAGATGCTCCAATATCACCGGTAACTACCAATAAATCATTTGCTTTTGCTCCATTACGGTATACAATATCCTCTTCATTAGCTTGACCGATAGCAGTAACACTAATTAACAAACCTTTGGTTGATGAGGTAGTGTCCCCCCCAATAACATCAACATTGTATGTTTTCGCTGCCGCGTAAATTCCTTCATACAGCTCTTCAATAGCTTCTAAAGGAAATCTGTTTGATACAGCTATTGATATTGTTACTTGAGTAGCTGTGGCATTCATGGCGTAAATGTCAGACAAATTTACCATTACAGCTTTATATCCTAAATGCTTTAAAGGCATATATGATAAATCAAAATGTATTCCTTCAACTAACAAATCAGTTGACACTACTGCTTTTTTGTCTTTAAAGTCCAATACAGCGGCATCATCTCCAATTCCTTTTAATGTTGATTCTTGCTTAATCTTAAAGTTTTGAGTTAAATGGTCAATTAATCCAAACTCACCTAGGTCAGCAAGTGAAGTTTTTGATTTGTCTTTATCTTCTATCATAATGCAAAAATAATGTTTTGTGCTAAAAAGTCGGTTGAAAAGTGATTTATATTTATTTCACTATATTTACGAACCTATAAAAATAACTCCCCTTAAGTAAATATGAAACAACCTACCCAAATTTTCAAACACCTTTTTTTAATTGTAATCACTTTTATTTCAGTAAGTTGTTCAGATGACATGGACGATGTAATACAGGATAGTGATGGTGATTCCATATCTAATCAAACAGATAATTGTATAAACGTAGAAAACCAAGATCAATTAGATACTGATGGTGATGGTATTGGTGATGCATGTGATACTGATGATGATGGTGATGGGGTTTTGGATGCAGATGATAACTGTCCGTTAGTAGCTAATTCTGATCAAGCGGATGGCGATGGAGATGGAATTGGTGATGTTTGTGAAGGACCTCAGTTTCCTTGTGAAAATGGATTTGCAGATGTTTATCCATGTGATGGATATGATCTAATGGGGCATATTCCAGCAGTTACCTTAGGTGGCCCTGGGGCTGAAGGAAGTGATTCATGGGGTTGGACAGATTCAACAACAGGAAGAGAGTATGCATTGATAGCTATGTCTACTGGTTCAGCTTTTGTAGATGTAACCGATGCATCTAATCCAGCATTATTAGGAACCTTAGCTTCAGCAGCAGGAACCAGTGCTTGGAGAGATATTAAAGTATATCAGAATCATGCATTTATTGTTGCTGATAATGCAGGAAACCATGGAATGCAAGTATTTGATTTAAATCGTTTACGTAACGTTGCGAATCCGCCAGAAGTTTTTACTACAGATGCTCATTATACTGATTTTGGAAGAGCGCATAATATTGTAATTAATGAAGCTACGGGTTATGCATATGCTGTTGGTACAAATACATACAGTGGTGGACCTCATTTTATAAATATACAAAACCCTATAGCTCCTGTAGCAGCTGGGGGATACGCAACAGATGCTTATTCGCATGACGCACAGGTGGTTACCTATAGCGGACCAGATGCAGACCATGTTGGTAAAGAAATTTTAATTGGAAGTAATGAAAATGAAGTGGTTATTGTTGATGTTACTGATAAAGTAAATCCGATAAATATTTCAAGTATTAGCTATAATAATATCGGTTATACACACCAAGGATGGTTTACTGAGGATATGAAATATTTTATGTTAGGTGATGAAACTGACGAACAAGGATTTGGAGGGAACACAAGAACATTAGTGTTTGATTTTTCAGATTTAGATAACCCTATTTACAATTTCGAACATTTTGGGACTACTACAGCGATTGATCATAATTTATATATAAAAGGGAATTTATGTTACCAATCTAATTACACTGCAGGATTGCAGGTATTGGACGTGTCTGGATTGTCGAATAATACATTAACACAGGTTGGTTTTTTTGATAGCTACCCGCCAAATGACAACACTTCTTTTCATGGTGCTTGGAGTGTATATCCTTTTTTTACTAGTGGAAATATAATTATTAGTGATATAGAGGGGGGATTATTTATTGTTCGAAAGAGCATAAACTAGTTATATGAAAAAAATATTCCAATTATTTGTAATAAGTATACTATTCTTCTCTTGCTCAGATGATGATGTTGTTCAATTACCTGTAGATTCTATCGAATGGGTAAAAACCCTAGGTGGTTCAAAAAATGATCAAGCGAATTCTGTTGTAAATACTCAAGATGGTGGTTATGCAATTTTAGGATTTACCCAAAGTAATGATGGTGATATTACTGATAAGCCAAATGAAAGTTTTGATTATTGGGTAATGAAATTTAGTGCAAATGACACATTAGAGTGGAGTAAAACATACGGAGGTTCACTAGATGATAGAGGAAATCAACTTATTCAAACACAAGATGGAGGTTTTTTAGTTGTTGGAGAAAGTAAAAGTAATGATGAGGATGTAGCTTTAAATGCAGGCTCGTATGATTTTTGGATAGTAAAACTAAATAGCTCAGGAACTATTGTATGGGAAAAATCTCTTGGGTATGTAGGGCAAGATAAAGCTAATGCGGTTATTCAGACTTCTGATAATGGATATTTAATTACCGGAGTGTTAGATGTAACAGCTTCAGGTGGAGCTGGTAATAGTAAAGCTGCTTTTCATGCAGGAGGAGACTATTGGGTTGTAAAATTAAGTGAAAATGGAACTACTCAATGGACTAAATATTTTGGTGGTGGATTAAGTGAAATTCCTTATGATTTAATTGAAACTCAAGATAATGGGTTTTTGTTGGTAGGAACTTCTGATAGTGCAGATGTAGATATAACTAATAATATAGGAACGTATGATTTTTGGGTTGTTAAAATTGATGCTTTAGGAACTCTAGTATGGGAGAAATCTTATGGTGGATCAGAAATAGATGAAGCATTTAGTATAACAAATACGGATGATGGAAATTATGCAATAGTTGGTAATACTAGAAGTAACGATTATAACATTGCTGTAAATAATGGAGATTCAGATTTATGGATCATAAAAATAACTCCAGATGGAACTTTAATTTGGGAAAAATCAATAGGAGGACTGAGTTTTGATGTAGGTCGTTCTATTGTGAAAACTCAGGATAATGGTTTTTTAATTGCTGGTAGCTCACGTAGTGTGAATGGAAATTTAACAACTAATAATGGTCAAAATGATGCATGGGCAGTTAAAGTAAATGCTAATGGTGGTTTAGATTGGCAGAAAACAATTGGCGGTTCATTAGTAGATTTCGGACTTGGAGCAATTGAATTAAGCGACAAAAAGGTAATATTGGTAGGTCATTCAAGTAGTAGTGATTTTGATATTGTTGAGAATAAAGGATTTACAGATTTATTAATAGCGAAAATAAAATGAAGAAATTAATTGCAATAATAACCTTAAGTATCATAATTTTTTCTTCTTGTGTAGAAGAAGATATTCCAGGATTACAGAATACAAACGTATCATTAAATTTTAAACATGATTGGAATGGAATCAATGTGTCGAGTGAGAACTTTAATACGATTCAATATTTCAATGAAAATAATGATGAGCTAAGTATAGAGAAGCTACGTTACTTAATCTCAGATGTTACCTTTCACAAGTCAAATGGTGAAACCATTGTTATTGAAGGGTATAATTTAGTTGATGTAACCAATAACGGAAATCTTTCTTATGTGACTCCTACCCAAATACCTATTGGTACATACACAAACGTATCTTTTACTTTTGGGTTTGATAATACAGACAATATAGATGGAGTGTACACTGATTTAAACTCAGCTTCATGGAATGTCCCAATGATGCTTGGGGGTGGATATCACTTCATGCAATTGGAAGGGAAATTCATTAATAATGTTGCCACTGAACAAGGATATCAATACCATGCTATTAAAGCAGTAGATAATACAGACCCAATGAACTTGGTTTTTCAAGATACTTTTTTTACGGTAAACCTAGGGGAAGTTATTGTGCACAATAATTCGTCCGTTGATGTAAATATGAACATAGCAGAATGGTTTAAAGATCCATATTTGTGGAAATTAAATGATTGGAATTCTATGCTAATGCCCAATTTCGATGCTCAAGTAAAAATGTATGAAAATGGTCAAAATGTTTTTAGCTTAGGGAACGTTAATTAAAAATGAAAGTAAGTTATTACATATTGATTTTGATACTGTTTTGTTCATGTTCTAAGGATGATTCAAATACTGCACCGGCTCAATATGTTCCAACTCCTTTAGCATTGGATATACCTCCGTTATTTATTCAAAAAATATTACCTCCAGCAATTCCGTTTACAAATCCACAAACGGTTGAAGGCGTCGCCTTAGGGAAAAAGTTGTTTTTTGATACAATATTATCAGCGGATAATACGCAATCATGCGCTTCATGTCATGCTCCTGAAAATGCTTTTACGGATGCTTCACAGTTTAGCGATGGTATTGATGGTGTTTTTGGAAATAGAAATTCTATGCCAATATTTAATGCAGCATTTAATTATGATGAAAAATTTTTCTGGGATGGACGTTCTTTTGGCCTAGAACAACAAGCACTAGAGCCTGTAGAGAATCCTATTGAAATGCACAATACTTGGGAGCAAGCGGTAACTGATTTACAAGAGCATTCGGAATATCCTAATTTGTTTCAATTAGCGTTTGGAACTACTATTATAAGTTCAGAATTAGTAACAAAAGCAATAGCTCAGTTTGAGCGTACTCTGATTTCTGGGAATTCAAAATTTGATAGACATTTATTGGGCACTGCAACCTTAACTCCTCAAGAGTTAAACGGATTTAATGTGTTTATGGACGAAACAAAAGGAGATTGTTTTCATTGTCACGGGAGTGATAATAATCCGTTATGGACCGATAATATTTTCCACAACAATGGCCTAGATGCTGTTTTTACGGATCTTGGTTTAGGCGAAATTACAGGAGACCCTACGGATAACGGTAAATTTAAATCACCATCATTAAGGAATCTTGCTTTTACTGCCCCTTATATGCATGACGGACGATTTAATACATTAGATGAGGTTATAAATCACTATAGTGAGGGACTTCAGGATTCTCCAACAATTGATCCTTTAATGAAAAAAGTAGCTGAAGGAGGTGTACACATAACTGCTCAAGAAAAGGCTGATTTAAAAGCTTTTCTGTTAACTTTATCAGATAATGATTTTATCAATAATCCTGATTTTCAAAATTAGGATCTTCTTAATTGAGTTCCGATTATTTTATGTTTAAAAATCTTTATTATCCAATAAAATTCCCGCAAGACTTAATAATAGCAATTCTGCATTTTTAGCAGTATATTTTGCTTGATTTAAACTTAATTTAGAATTGATTAAGTTTAGTTGTGCCTGACGAAAATCTATAGAGGAAACTTGCCCTAATTTGTAACGTTCATTGGTTCGTTCAAAATTACGATTGGTAGTGATTACATTAGTTTCTTGAACTTGAAGTGTAAACAGTAAATTTTGATAGTTTTCCCAAGCATTATTAACGTCTCTCTTTAAAAATTCTTCTTGTTGGGTTTTGGCAATTTCTTGGTTTTCTAATGTTATTTTAGTGTTTTGAACATTTGTTTTTGTTCGTCCACCATCAAATATATTCCATGATAGATTTAAGCCAGCATTAACTCCTGTTTGATTTGAACTAACAGTACTAAATTGATTTATGGGGTCGTTAGTACTTTTATTCCATGCATAAGAGCTAGTTAGCCCTACATTTGGCATCCAACCTGCCTTACTCATTTTTACATCAAGCTGACCTAATTCTATATTTTTTTTAGCTTGTAATAATACAGCGTTATTAGTAGCTGATTTTTCTAAAATATTATCTAGAGTTAAATCTATAGCAAAAGAAACATTCGTATTTACAGCTAATTCTGTATTTACATCTCTTCCTAAAACTACATTTAAGTCTCGTTTTGCGTTAACTAATTGACGGTTTACATCTAAATACGTTATGCTATCATTATTGACATCTACTTCAGCATTTAACACATCTAATTTTGTATTTTGACCGTATTCAAAACTATAATTTGCACGTTTTAATCGTTGTTTAGAAATTTCTAAAGTTTGTTTTTGATTACTTTCGTTTTCAGTCAATCTACCTACTTCATAATAAGCCTGAAATAGCGTAATTAAGGTGTTTTCAATTACTCCACGTGCTTGGATTTCAGAAAGATTATAAGATTCTTTTAAACGCTTGTAAGCATTCCTTCTGTTAAAGCCATCAAAAATAGTATAGTTTAATGCCAAGGAAGCATTGTAACTTTTAGAAGAAACTCCAGTAACAGAATTTATGGTTCCATCTTGAAACTCTGAATCTCTATCGTTATTACTGTAATTAGCTCCTGCATTTCCTGTTACAGTTGGTAAATAACCACTGTTATACACACTTTTATTATTCTTTGCTATGGCAACGATATTCTTACTCGCTCTAATATCATAATTGTTTTTTAAAGCGATAGCAACTGCTTGTTCCTTAGTTAAAACCTCTTGGGCACTTAATGAGCTACTAATAAGTATTCCCACTACAATAATTAAATATATTTTTTGTAACATCATTCTCTCATAATATTTAAAGCCAGCATGTATAAAAAGGCGTAAGTCTTTTAATTTTCTAGCTCTTCGTTTTCCGATTTCAATTCTTTAATGGCGCGTTCTACTTCTTCTCTACTTGGTTTAACACCTTCCCATAACCATTTAGAATACACCTTTGAATAGTTAGAAATAGATAGTAAAACAGGAAGGGTTAACAAGGTTAAAAAAGTGGCAATTATGATTCCATAGGCTATAGAAATGGCCATAGGAATTAAAAATTGTGCCTGTCTGCTTGTTTCAAATATTAAGGGAGTCAACCCTGCTACTGTCGTAATTGTGGTTAAGAAGATTGCTCTAAATCGTGATTTTCCAGCAGCAAACAAAGCCTCTTCATACTCCATGCCTTCTTTCAAATAGCTATTGAATTTACTTATCAAAACCAATCCGTCATTAACCATAATTCCTATCAGGGCTATAATACCTAATAGCGATAAAATATTAACTGCAAAACCATGAAACCAATGCCCCCAAGCCACACCAATTAAACTAAAAGGCACCATTATTAATAGCATAAAGGGTTGACCGTAAGAACGGAATGTAAATACAATTACAATATAGATTAACAATAAAATTATTGGACCAACAATTTTTGCTGAGCTAGAAACTTTAGATGCTTCCCTGTTTTGACCTTCATATAAAGCTGTAACCGATGGGTATTTTGCATTAATCTCTGGCATGATTCTATTTTGAATATCTTCTAAAATATCAGTAGCACTTTCCTGAGTATTTTTTAAATCAGCATCAATCTTAATTTCTCGTTGTCCTTCTAAATGATTGATAGATATTTCACCTCTTTCAATTTCATAGCTAGCAATTTCTGATAGCGGTACTTTACTTCCTGAAGGTGTATTGATGCGCATATCGTCCAAATTCTTAATTGATGAACGCTCATTCCTATCATAACGCACCCAAACCTTTATTTCATCTTGTCCACGTTGAAATCGTTGTACTTGTAAGCCAAAGAACCCACTTCTAACTTGTTGCATTACATTGTTTAATGTTAAGCCAAGTAGATAGGCGTGGTTTTTTAGTTTAATTTTTATTTCTTTAATTCCTTGAGGGTCATTATCTGTAATATCCTTTAATTCTTGATTTTTAGATAGCTCAAATTTCAATTCTTTTTTTGCTGCTTTTAACTGTTGAATATTATTACTCAATAAAGAAACTGAAACCGGGCTTCCCCCGAAATTTCCTCCAGAACCAAAACTTAAGGATTCTACTCCGTATACTTCACCTGCTTGTTCTCGAATGGCATTGGTGATTTCTCTAGATGCAAAAAGACGCTCTTCACCGGGTAATAAATTAACTCGTAAAGATGCTTTAGATGAACCTGGCCCAATTTGTTTTAATATATTTTGAACAACTGGGGTATTATTACTACCATATTTTTCAGTAAATACTTTTTCAACTTCCCATACTTTTTCCTCAATCATAGAAGCAATACTATCGGTTACTTTTTCATTAGTACCTTGTGGCATTGTTAAATTAATTGAAACTCGATCACTGGCAATTGAAGGGAAAAAAGTTCCTTTGATTATACCCCCTTGAAAAGCTCCGATAGTAATCATTAAAAAAGCAACTGGAATTACTAAACCAAAAAACTTATTTGCTAACACAAAACGTAATGCAGGAGCATAAATCCTATCTCGCATATAATTCATTGCTTGTTCAGCATATTTATTAAGTATATACAACTTTTGTTTTCTATCTAATGCTCTAGAATGTGCAATATGTGCGGGTAAGATAATTAACGCTTCAACCAATGAAATAATTAATGTTAGCGTTACTACTATTGCTACTTCACTAAAAAAATCACCCATTCTTCCATCTAAAAAAAAGAAGGTTGAAAAAGCCAATACCGTAGTTGCAATTGCTGAAATAATTGGGGGTACTACTTCCATCGTTCCGTCAATAGCAGCACGTATAGGGGTTTTCCCTTTTTCATAGTGATGATAAATATTTTCAGATATTACTATTCCATCATCTACCAAAATTCCGATAACGATAATCATCCCAAATAAGGACAATACATTAATCGTTACATTAAAATATCCTGCCAACATAAACATTCCGAAAAAAGCAACTGGTAATCCAGCAGCTACCCAGAAAGCTAATCTCGGACGAAGAAATAATGATAAAAACAACATGACCAATAACATCCCCTGCCATCCGTTTTTGAATAATAACTCTGTACGCTGATTTAAAGTGATAGAAGAATCATTTGAAACTGATATTTCAATATTTTCATGCAACTCATTAAATTCATCTATGTAAGTGTTTATTTTTTCTGCTGAAGACAATAAATCTTCACTATTGGTATTGTTCACTTGAATTCGAACTGCTAAATCTCCATTGTAATAATTTCTATTAGGAGTTTCGTTCCATTTATCGGAGACAGTTGCTACATCTTTTAACCTGATTATTTTACCCGAAACATCTGCTCTAACGACCAAATTGTCAATCTCATCACCATAATACGACCTATTATTCGCTCTAATTAAATACTCTTCGGCATCTGTTTTTATAGATCCTCCAGTAGTTAAAATGTTAGATTGTGATACTGCAGCAGCTACTTGTTGAAAAGTTAAATTATATGCTAATAAATCATTTTCTCTAACAGCGATTTCTATCTCTTCATCTGGATACCCTGATACATTAATTTGTGAAATACCCTCAATTCGTCGTAAATCGTTTTCAATATCCCGAGTTATTTTTTTTAATGTTTTTAAAGGAACTCTTTCACCTGTAACAACAAAACTTATAGTTTCTCTGGCAACTTCTACTTTAGCAACAACAGGAGGTTCCATTCCTGAAGGGAAATTGGGTACTTTATCTACTGCATTTTTTACATCCGATAATATTACATTGATATCATATCCTTTTAAGGACTCAACTGTTATAGTGGCTGCATTTTCTGAAGATTTAGAAGTAACTCTATCAACCCCAACTAATCCTTTTAAGTTGTCTTCTATTTTTAAAACTACTCCTTCTTCAATTTCTTGAGGTGAAGCCCCTGGATACACAACATTAATTGTGATAACCTTTGATTTGGTTAAAGGGAAAAAAGACGATTTTAAGCTGGAATACCCTAAAATTCCTAATAATACAAATGCTATAATAATTATATTAACAGCAACTGGATACTTTATAAAATAAGCGATTACCTTTTTCATCTTTTATTCAGATTTAGCATTGCTTGATTCAGAGAAAACCTTAACAGACATCCCAATATATGCTCCTGCGATTGGTTTTGATACTAATTGTGTTCCATTGGTTAAACCTTTTACCACAACTGTTTTATCATTAAAATATATAGGTGTTATATCTACTAAATCAAGAACACTTCCTTTTACTACATAAACCGATTTGTTTTCAATTAATAACTTTCGATTTATTTCAATTGCGTTTTCTTCATCTCTAGCAGGTACACTTGCTTCTAAATACATCCCTTCTCTTAAATCTTCGCCTCGAACTTCTATAAATACCTGAACAGTTTGAGTAGACTGATCAATTCTTCCGTTAATTCGTGAAACTTTTCCTGACCATGTATTTGTTTGTTCTATATTATGAAGCGGAACAATTTTTCCTACATTTAAAATAGTAGCAAAAGAAGCATTCACTGAAACCTCTAATTCAAAAACACGAGTATCTATAAATTCACCCATTTTTTGACCTGACCTCACCAAAGTTCCATTTGTCACTAATACTTCTGTTAGAACACCATCAAAAGGAGCTCTAATTTTATATTTAGCCAATCGAGCTTCTAAATTTTTTATATTATAATAAGTGCTGTAAATATTTTTTCCTGTGATAAAGTATTTTTCTTTATCCGAATTAGCCTCGGGTAACTTAGAAACCGATTTATTGACATTAAAATTGGCAAGGTATCTGTTCCATTTTTCAAAAGAATTTGGAAAATCCAATCGTAAATCTGGCATTATAGAGGCAATTAAATTTTGCAGTGAACTACGTTGTGATTGTAGGGTAGCATAATGTTCATTGCTATTAATATTTAATAATGATTGCCCTTTTTTATAAGCCACACCTGCTTTAAAATCTTTTCCTGTAGGAATTAATACCCCTTGAACTTCTGAATACAACTCTACCTTATATTTTGCTTTTAAATTTCCATTTGCAGCAATTACTATTGGAATGATAGTGTTAATTACGTTTTCTACAAATACAGTTTTCTCAATTTTCTCAATCTTTTGTTTTGGTACTTTTTTACTGTCTTTAAAATATTTAGACAATAAAAACGCACCTCCTAATATTGCTATTCCTAGGCCTACAATAATTAATTTTCTCATATCATTATTTTTAGTTGCAATTGCAACGTTATGATGGTTTTTGATTTAAGTTTATCTGTACTTTTTTAATAACACTAATTGTACTTTTTATCTCTTCTTCAGAAATATTTTTTTGTAAATTACTTGCTATGTTTTTGATAACAGGAAGTGTTTGCTCATGCATTGCAATTCCTAGTTTTGTTAGATATATAAGGTTTATTCTCTTATCACTTTTAGAAGGGATTCTGGCTACTAAGTTTTTCTTTTCCATTGTGTTTATTAGCCTCGCTAAAGATGTTTTGTCTCTTCCTGTTATAAATGCCAACTCCTGTTGTGGCACTCCATCTTTAACTTTGAGTCTACTTAATATTATCCATTGTGTCTTGGTAAGATCTATTTTTTCTTCATAAAAAACATCTTGAATATGATTGTCTATCATCTTCATTGTTTTACCTAACCAAGAAGCTAATGTATTTTCCAAATCCATGTATCTGTTTTTTAATCGTATTTAAAAATAATGAAAAGTTATTATAGTTGTATGTGCAACTATAATATTCACTGTTAAATTCTTCATAAATTTTTACTGTTATTTTTCTTTTTTGATTTTGATTCATGAGAAGTCACTGGGTATACAATTAAAGAAAAGGCCGGCTGAGAACCGACCTATTCACCCGTATACAGTAGCCTATTACCCGATGTTATTGGCTACTTTAACTTAAGATTCTTTAAAATCTGTTCTATTATAATAAAATAAGTCGGCAGGACACCGACCTATTCACCCGAATTAACAGCTTAATTATAACCCATATAAAAGCTGTTTTAGTTTTAAGTTGTTTAACTTTAGTTGCTCAATTTTTTCTTGTTGTTCTTGTATTGCTTTAATGGCTACAGGAATTAAGTCATAATAACGCATACCCAAGCGCTTAGATTTTTCTTTAACTAGCACCCCTGGGTTTTCTTCGTATTCTTTCCATTGATAATCTGATACCACTTCAGGAATTATTTTTTGCACATCTTGTGCTATAAACCCGAGTTTTCTTTCTTTTTCACTATCTGGAACAACAAAGTCATTCACCTTTTCTTCTTTCCACTTAAAAGAAATTGGTTCCAGGGCTAGGAATTCTTTTAACCCATAAGACAATGGTTTTATGTCTTCTTTTAATCTAATGTCTGATGATACGTTAATTGGATTCTCACTATAAACATTCAGCCATCGTTTGGGTGTAGCACCACCAGAACCTAAATCACAAGCTACAGATGAGTTTGGAACAAACTGCTGCATGAATAATAATCTACCATCACCATCTACTATTGTATTAACAGACCCAAAAACCACTACACTTCCTGAGGTTGATACCCCATCCCATAGTTGAAGGTTATGTGTAGAAGCGGCATTATGCCCAATCATTACATTCCCTTGATGGTATATTGGATCATCATTAGTACTACCGCTATCAAATATCCAGTCTCCATCTACATTAGTTGATCCTACTGGAGCTTCCCATGTTGCTACTCCATTAGCATCTGAGGTTAATACATATCCAGCTACCTGACTTCCATCATCTAAAATAAATACAGCAGTTGGGGTAGCAGTAATTAGAACATCATCTAAATATACTTCATCATTACCCTTAGACACAGAAGAATCTTTATCGTAAGACCATTTAAAAGTATGTGCCCCAGGAGCTAATGTATATGAAACTGAGTTCCATACAACGCTAGTATCATCACCACTCCACAAATTCTGTGAAACATTATCTATTAAGAAGTTTAATTTATCATAACCTCCTTCAGTAGAAATTCTATAGTCAAATGAAATTGTCCCACCTGAAGCTGGTATTGTAGTTGTGTATTCAATCCAAGAAGTTTCACTATCATTTATAGGACCACTCTTAGCTCCCCATGAACCATTATTATATTCATCTACTGTATTAGTAGCTATCCAATTTTGATCTCCACCAGATGTAAACGAATTAATAGTAGTGTCTTCAAAACCATCGTTTAATAATGTAATAAGAGTTGTATTTGCAACTAAATGGAAATTAGTAGAAGGTGTAGAGGTATTTACACCAACATTTCCAGCACTAGACACACGAATAGCTTCAGTATTATTTGTAGCTATAACAAAGTCTTGTCCATCTGTAGTACCTAATTTATCTCCAGCTGAAGCTGTATTTCCAGTTAATTCCCATCCAGAACTTCCTATGGTAGTCCATATTGTGCCATTATAATAATGAAATCCTGTTGTAGCGTCTGTTTGATAAACCAACAGACCCGTAGCTGGGCTAGCAATAGCCAAACGCTCTGTTTGGGTCATTCTCGGTATTAATACTCCTTGTGTTGTACTTGTAATATCTAATACAGCACTTACATCAGGAGTATCAGTTCCTATTCCTATCTGAGCATTGTTTTGCACACTCCATAAGACAAAAAATAAAACCAAAAGTCGTTTTGTTAATTCATGTACCATATTTTTTATTTTAAGTCGTTCATTAATGTTTCTATCTGTTTTTGCTGCTCTTCAATATCTTGAATTATAGCTTCATGTTCTTTTGTAGCGTTCACCAATACTGGTAACAACTCTAAATAACGTACAGCAAGTCTTCGTGACTTCTTTTTTATATATTTACCTGATTCATCAGCATCCTTCTTCCATTGGTTTGCTTCCACTATTTCTGGAATTTCTTCTTGAAGCTCCTGAGCAATAAACCCTATTTTTGTTTCTTTCTGATTGTCTCTAAGAATTGTTTTTCCCAGACGTTTATTTTTCCAAATATATGTTACAGGTCGCAGTTTTAACAAGGTAGACAAGCCATGGTTAAGCGATTGAATATCTTTCTTTTCTCGCCTATCCGATGTAGTGTTAGGCGTGTTCTTTAAATATATTGTCTGCCAAGAATACCCTGGATCACCAATATTTATACTATTATTGACTTTAGGACAACATTATTGTTAACCACTATTTCCTGAGTACTACGCGAAAAATATGAGTTAGATCCGAATCCTAATTCTGGATCTGGAAAAAAACTAGGTTCAGTTTTTATGTGTAAAAGCGGATCTGAAAAATATGTTGTACCAGTAGGAGAGTCATCTCCAATAGTAACACCACCTATTCTGTATATAGGGTCTGTGTTTGTATTACCGCTTACAAATGCCCAGTCATCATCAGACCCAGGACCCGTTGTAAGATCCGTCCATACTCCATTTCCATTGGCATCTGAAGTTAATACGTATCCATCTGTTTCATTACCATCTTGAATTCGTATTGAGTTTACAATATGCAAAGATGCAGCAGGAGTATTTGTATTTATTCCTACTTTATCATCAGATGTTATATGTATAGCTTCTGCATTATTGGCTACAATACTTAAACCTTCTGTGTCACTAGTCCCCAGCATATTAGTTGCTGGTGTGGTTCCTGAATTTCCTGAGGTAGCCCATACAGATCCTCCTCCAAAAGTTACCCATGCAGTACCATTATAATAGTAAAAATCTGCACCATTATCTGTTTGATAAATTAACAATCCTTCTGCGGGACTTGTTATAGCGTCTCTATCTGATTCTGTCATTCTAGGAACTAAAATCCCTTTAGTAACATTTTCTATTTCCAATATCGAACTGGTATCTGGTGTTGTTGTACCAATACCTACCTGAGCAAAAAGAGGTAAACTAGTACATAATGCTAAAATAAAATTTATTATACTTTTCATATCCTATTTCTTTTTTGCTTTTAACTTTAACACCTTCTTAAGTAAAACCTCATTCTCTTTTTGCAGCCTCAACAGTTCTTGGTGATGTTCTTGTTTGGCTTTAATTAATACAGGTAATAATTCAACAAAAGTTACCCCAAGTCTATCTGTTTTTACTTTTTCATAAATACCATCCTCTTCTCCATCTTTTAGCTTCCATTCTTCATCATGAACAACTTCCGGGATAATTTGTTGTACTTCTTGGGCAATTAAACCTAGTATTTCTCTTTTATCTTCATCTTTAAGCTTAATAGCCTTCACTTTTTCTTCTTTCCATTTGTAAGTTACTGGTCTTAACTGCATTATTTCGCTTAAGCCATAGTTTAGATCGGAAACATTCTTTTTCTCTCTACCATCAGAAGTAATTATAGGTGTATTTATACTGTATAAATATGTCCAACGAGAAGTAGCTAAATTAACACCAAGAAAATTTGAATAAGTAAACGAAGAAAAATTGTCATAATCGGGGCTAATACTATGACTAAATAGTATTTCATTATTACCGTCTTCTATATATTCTTCATTCCCTAAACCAAAAGTAGTTCCAGTTACCGCACCATTATCTACATGCAAATTATGTGTTGTAGTCCCAGTTCTTCCAAAAACCACACCGCCAGCACCACTAAAAGGTTCTCCTCCTCTATGATATATTTTGTCAGATAATGTACTTCCCCCTCCAAAAAACTCCCAATCATCATCTAAATCTACTGCAGGCATAGTTTCCCAAGAAACCACTCCCGAGGCATCGGTCGTTAACACTTTACCAATATTTTCGTTTCCATCCTGAAATCTAAATACTGGCGCTGTACCTACAATATGTAATTTTTCTGTTGGACTTGTTGTTCCTACCCCTACATTTCCGCTTGTATCAAGTCTCATTGCCTCAATATTATTAGTAACAACTACCAAGTCTTGAGTATTTAATGTTCCTATTTTATTTGTTCCTACAGCTGTTCCTGCTTCGCCTACTAATGCCCAACCAGAACTACTAAATGTTTTCCAAATGGTTCCATCAAAATAATAGTAACCTATTATTGCATCTAATTGATATACGAACAAGCCTGTAGCTGGACTTAATATTGAAGTACGTTGTGCTTGTGACATTCTAGGAATTAAGATTCCTTTGTCTGTACTAGTAAGGTCTAGTGCTGCACTAATATCTGGAGAAGTTGTACCTATTCCAACTTGAGCATTCAAATTGAAGTAACATCCAAATACAATAAAAAGAAAAAAGTATAATTGCCTCATCTGTTTTTTTTTTGATGCAAAATTACAGTCAAGGTTAAAAGAATAGCAGTATTTTATTTCATAAAAATATCATATTGCTAAAAAATCATTTCATAAAAATATAATATAATGGTACATTAGTTGCTTATTAACAACTATTTACCCCTTATGAGTTATAAAAAAGTTGCTGTTGTATTTTTATTCCTATTTTTTACAGAAATGATTTTCGCTCAATCAAAAACTGACAGTTTAAAACAATTAATACCCAAAGAAAAAAATGATATTGCTAAAGTTGATTTACTGATTCAATTAGCTATTCAGTATAAAAGAAAGAAGACAGATTCAACATTGTATTACGCTACTGAATCATTAAACATAGCTACTAAAATTGGTTACAATATAGGAATTTCCGACTCCTACAATCAACTTGCCTGGGCCAACTATACTAGGAGAAATTTTAAAGAAGCTGATACTTTAGCGCAAAAAGCTATTGAGTATTATATTAAAAGTAACGCGCACAATTATAAAATAGGGAACTGTTATCGTCTTTTATCTTCCATTAAAATTGAAGACAAAAAACAAGACGAAGCCTTTAAGTATTTGTTTAAAGCGAAAGAAATGTATGATTCTGAAACTTTAAATAAAGAATCCAAAACGTCTAATAATAATGAAGTAAAAGCTGTTATACTTAATGATATTGCCTATTTATTTTTAGAAATAGATAATTATCTTATGGCTATGAAGTACTTGAATGAGGTAATTCCATATGCAAAGAGTAATGATCAAACATCATCGTTAGCTGATAGCTATAATATTTTGGGAGCCGTATATGTTGAACAAGAAAATTTTATAAAAGCAGTTGAGTATTATGAAATGTCAAAAGCTAATTATATTAAAAAGAATGATGATTTTAGCACTACGGCATGTAATATAAATATTGGTGTTGTTTATTATGAAAACAAACAATATCACGATGCTATTGCTTTTTTGGAAGAAGCATTAGAAAAAGCCCTAGACATTCAATATAAAGCAGGTGAGCTAAATAGTTATATTTATCTCGGAAAATCTTATATAGCATTAAACATGCTTACTACGGCAAATGAGTATCTTAAAAAGGCAGAAAAAATAGCTATTGAGTATAATATACCAACATCTGAAATTATTATAGCAAAATCTGACGTATATAAAAGAGAAGAGAACTATTCTGAAGCAATAAAAACTCTTGAATCTCTTTTAAGTCAGGCAGATGTTAATATTTTTCCTAAAGAAAAAATAAATATCTATACAAGCCTTTCAGATGCTTATGAAAAAAACAACGATTACAAAAAAGCATTAATCAATCAAAAAAAACAATATCAAATTCAAGATAGTATTATTGATGTTCGCAAGATAATTCAAACAGAAGCTTTGCTAGCGGAATTTAATTATAAAAAAGTAAAATTAGATCTTAAAAACAAAGAAGTAGAACTCGTTATTTCTGAAGAAAAAGCGCATTCTTTACGCTTGGTGTATGGATTGTTTATTATTGCAGGTGGGGCCTTGTTTATTATTTCCACATTAATTTATTTTCGAAAAAAAGAAACATGGAAAAGCAAGCAAGAAATTCAAGCTACAAAACAAAAACAATTAGACAGCGAAATTAACTTTAAAAACAAGCAAATAACTGATTTTGCTTTAAATATTTCAGAGAAAAATGATTTGCTTATAAGTATTAAAAAGAAAATTAGTGCACTAACTCTCACAGAGAAGACAAAAAACACCAAGCTTAGTGATCTTATACTTTACCTTAATAGTACTTTAGAACAAAACTCAGAAAAAGCAGCTATCTATTCTGTAGCAAATAATACTAAGGATGCTTTTTATCATAATTTAAGTGAGCTCTATCCTGGACTTACCGAAAAAGAAAAACGTGTTGCGGCTTTTATTCATTTAAACCTGAGTTCAAAACAAATCGCTATGCAATTAAATATATCTAGAGCAAGTGTTGATAATTATAGATATAGTTTACGAAAAAAAATGAATATGTCAAGAGAAGTTTCCTTGCACGATTTTATTAAAAAAATATAGTTAGGGGTGTCTGAATAAGAGAAGTGATTTTGAAATTAAAGAGCATTTATCTTTATAATTTCCTATATTTGCCAATGTAAACTTTAGGAGTAACTAGTTGATAGTTTGAGAAATATCCTTAGAACCTGATTTGGTTGAAACCAACGGAGGGAAAAGTTATCAGTGTAAAAACTGCCCCTTTTCTGTTTCCTGATTATTTTATTGTTAATAAATATATTCAGCCTAACCATAAGCTGTTAAAATATTGATGTAAAAAAACAATTATAAAGAATGAATATTTCAGTAGAACTTACTTTAATGCCTTTGCAAGATGATTATAGAGGTCATATTGTAAATTTTATCAAACGTTTGCGTAATTCAAATTTTCATGTAGAGGAAAACTCTTTAAGTACACAAGTGTATGGAGAGTATGATGCAGTAATGCTTTTTTTAAAAGAGGAATTAAAACAATCTTTTCAGGAAACTCAAGCAATAATTGCAAACATGAAAATTGTAAAAACCGATAGAAGCAATTATGAGCCAAGTTTTTGAGTTTTTGTTTAGTCAATATTCAGGTTATAGTAACCTGAATATTGCTATAGAAGTCATAGCCATAATATTTAGTATTTTTTCAGTAATCTACTCTTTAAAAAATAAAGTGTGGGTTTTCCCAACAGGGATAGTAAGTACATTATTATTTGTGTATTTATTGTTTAAATGGGGATTATTGGGCGATATGATTGTAAATGTATATTATTTTGTTATGAGCATTTACGGCTGGTATATTTGGACCAAAAAAGTAGACGAAACACATGTAACACCTATTTCATATACAACTAAGAAAGAGAATGTAACAACGCTGTTTATTTTTTTAGGAACACTCTGTTTTATTTATATAATTTACACTGCTTTTGATAAATGGAACGACTGGACTGCTTATGTTGATACGTTTACAACAGGGGTGTTTTTTGTAGGAATGTGGTTAATGGCAAAACGAAAAATAGAAAACTGGATATACTTACTTATAGGAAATATAATTTCAATTCCTTTATACTTTTACAAAGGGTATACCTTATCAAGTTTTCTATATGTTATATTCACAGTACTTGCCGTATTTGGTTATTTAGAATGGAAGAAAAGCTTAGACAAAAAAAGAGTAATTGCGTAAAAGTAGTGTTGTTTGGGCCTGAATCAACAGGGAAAACTACGCTTTCAAAGCAGTTAGCATTGCATTATAAATCATTTTGGGTGCCAGAATTTTCACGAGCTTATGCTGAAGAGAAATTAAAAGAAGACACTTTACTTACCAAAGAAGATGTGTTGCCTATTGCAATAGGTCAAATGAAATTGGAGAATAGTTATTCTGAAAAATCAAAAGATATTTTATTTTGCGATACGAACTTATTGGAAACCAAAGTATATGCTGAATGTATATATGATGGCTATTGTCCAGATGTTTTAAAAGAAAGTATAATGAATACTCATTATGATGTATATCTTTTAACGGATATTGATATTCCTTGGCAATATGATGCAGTTAGGAGTTCGGATAAAGATCGTAAAAAGATGTTTGCTCATTTTAAGAATGAGTTGGATGCACTTAAATTACCATATATTATGCTATCTGGAAATAAGGAGTCTAGGTTAAACAAAGCAATTCAGCATATTGATATACTTCTAAAAAAACAACTTTGATTAGTAGCAATCGAAAACCTTTTAAGAAAAAAAAGCAGAAAAGTAAATTCCTATTGATTTTTGTTCATACATTTGCCCCCGTTCTCAAAAAGGGGTGCCGTTAAGGCTGAGATCATACCCAATGAACCTAGAACAGGTAATGCTGTTTAGGGAGGCGATAGTCGCCATTTTGAATTGATAAGAACTATTTTTTACACAGATATTTCTTTAACAATTAATAACAAAAGAATAATCACCTCTTTTTATTCGATTTTATTATAATCGTATGAAAAATCTACTTACTTTTTTATGCATTTTCGCACTATCATTTAGTGTGTTTTCTCAAGAAAAACCTAAAGATTCAACAACTGTTCAAAAATTAGATGAGGTTTTGGTGAACTCTGTAAGAGTTAGTGCTGATGCTCCAGTAACACATTCAAATCTAACAAAAAAAGAACTTGAAAAAAGAAATTTAGGACAAGACATTCCAGTGCTTTTAAATTACTTACCTAACGTAGTTACAACTACCGATGCAGGTGCAGGTGTTGGTTATACAGGAATAAGAGTTAGAGGAACTGATAGTAGAGGAATTAATGTTACTATTAACGGGATTCCTTATAATGACGCTGAATCTCAAGGAACTTATTGGGTTGATTTACCAGATTTTTCTTCTTCTGTTGAAAATATTCAATTACAAAGAGGTGTAGGTACTTCTACTAACGGAGCCGGTGCTTTTGGTGCGAGTTTAAATATATTAACTGATGTGGTTCAAGATAGTGCTTCAGTAGAAATTGCAAATAGTTTTGGTTCATATGGGACAAGAAAACACAACGCAAAATTTAGCACAGGAAAATTGAATAACCATTTTGAGTTTTCTGGTCGTTTATCAAAAATAAAATCTGATGGATATGTTGATAGGGCTTCTTCTGATTTAGATTCTTATTTTTTACAAGGGGCTTATGTGGGTAAAAATACATTAATTAAAGCACTTGCTTTTGGTGGACATGAAGTTACCTACCAATCATGGAATGGGATTGATCGTGAAAAATTAAATACTGATAGGACATATAATTCTGCAGGAGAGTATATCGATTTAAACGGTTTAACGCAGTATTATGACAAAGAAGAGGACAACTACAGGCAAGATCACTATCAATTGCATTGGACTCAGAAAATTGGGGCAAATTGGACAACAACTATAGGGACTAACTATACATGGGGAAGAGGATATTATGAGCAATATAAAGAGGATCAGGATTTTTCTGATTACAACCTTACGGAAATTGCTATTGGAGGGACAACTGTAAATACAACAGATTTAGTAAGAAGAAAATGGCTAGACAATGACTATTTTGTGTTAAACGCAAATGCGAATTACAAAAAAGACAATATAGATATCATTTTTGGAGGGTCTGGATCGTATTATGAAGGAAATCATTTTGGAGGAATCATTTGGGCAAGAAACGCTAGTGAAAGTGAGTTGGGTGATCGTTATTATGATAATACGTCATACAAAAGCGATATTAGTTTCTTTACTAAAGCTAATATTAAGCTAAATAATAAGTTTTTAGTGTATGGTGATTTACAAGTGCGTTCTATAAATTATAGCGCTAGAACTTTAAGTGTAGATGATACATTTACTTTTTTTAACCCAAAAGCTGGTTTAACATATAAGTTTAATAGTCAAAACAATATATATGCGTCGATTTCAAGAGCAAGCCGTGAGCCAAATAGAACAGATTATGAAAACAGAGATCCAAGCAAAAAGCTAGAACATGAGCAATTAAACGATCTTGAATTAGGTTGGAGATTAACAAAAGAAAAAGCTGCTATAAATGCCAATATATATTATATGGCATATAAAAACCAGTTAGTAAATACAGGTGAACTTGATTTAGTTGGAGCGCCTATTAGAACTAACAGTGGTAAAAGTTTTAGAGCAGGTATAGAAATTGACGCAAATATTAAAGTGTTAAAAAAGCTTAGTGTAATGCCAAATGTTTCTGTTAGTGTAAATAAAAACAAAGATTATGTAGCAATGTGGAATGGAGAGTACCGTAATTTTGGAGATACAAACATTTCATACTCACCAGATGTTGTTGCTGGAAATGCAATAGTTTTCAGACCAATTAATAATCTCCAGTTATCTTTATTATCTAAATTTGTAGGAGATCAATATATGAGTAATATTGATTCAGACTATTCAAAATTAGAGAGCTATTTTATAAATGACTTTAACGCTAGCTATGAGTTAAAAACTAAAAAAATATTTAAGTCAATTTTATTTACAGCATTAGTGAACAATATATTTAATGTAGAATATGTTTCTAACGGATACTATTACAATTATGAAGATAACTGGACAGATCCTTTAGCTTCTACAACAATTGAAGGAGCTGGTTACTATCCCCAAGCAACAACTAATTTCTTACTTGGAGCTACATTAAAATTCTAATTTTATGTTTCTTAAAATTATTAAAAGCCAAATCACATCCTTGTGATTTGGCTTTTTTTGTTATTGATGTTTGTGATTTTAATTCTGTCTTAAAACAATAGAAGCAATTTATATCAGGGAAATAAATGACATAAAGGTTAATTATGAAAAGCTAAGTTTAGAATAAAACTAGTATATTTACCAAGTAAACTTTAGGGGTGCATTTTGAATAATGCTGAGAAATACCCTTTGAACCTGATGTTGTTAGTACAGCCGTAGGGAAAAGTCGAATTTTTATTTAGATTCTTCTATTTAACCACAACAATTGGTTAATACTTCCTAAAGGTTTTACTTCTCTAAATTTTCATCCTGATAGCTATTGGGAAAGTTTATCAATTTTTAAATAATCAATTGTGAGTTATGATATCTGTATATGTAAATAATGAAGTAAAAGAAGTTCCTCATGAAACTTCACTAGAATTGTTTTTACAAATCCTTAATAAAAAAGGAGACGGTATAGCTATAGCGATTAATAGCCAAATCATAACTAAATCAGATTGGAAATCAACACTACTCATTGAAAATGATAATGTGTTGTTAATTCAGGCAACTCAAGGGGGTTAGAAATAGCCTTTAGCTTTTGGCAATTAGTCATTAGCAGATATAGAAAATTTATTAATAGCTAAAAGCCAATGGCCAAAAGCTAACAGCTAATTAAAAAAAATGAAGAACAAAGACACTGCACCAAAGCAAGACGGAGTTACAAGAAACCCGTTTCCGAATTCAAAGAAAATTTACGTAAACGGAAAAATTCACCCGCAAATTAAAGTAGCGATGCGTGAAATTGAGTTAAGTGATACTATTGATTCAATGACTAAAAAGAAAACGCCTAACGAATCCGTAACGGTATATGATACTTCAGGACCTTATACGGATCCTAATAAAGAAATTGATGTACACAGTGGTATTGAAAGAATTCGTGAAAGCTGGATTAAGAATCGTGGTGATGTGGAGCAGTTAGGTACTTTTTCTTCAGAATATTGCAACGAGCGTTTAAACGATGCGAGTTTAGATCATATGCGTTTTAAGTTGTTAAAGAAGCCTTTACGTGCTAAAAAAGGGCAGAATGTAACACAGTTACATTACGCTAAAAAAGGAATGATTACTCCAGAAATGGAATACATCGCTATTCGTGAAAATCAACGAATAGATGAAATGACAGAAATTAGAAAGCAACACAAAGGAGAACACTTTGGAGCTTCTATTCCAGAAAAAATCACTCCTGAATTTGTACGTTCAGAAGTAGCAAGAGGTCGTGCAGTAATACCTTCAAACATAAATCACCCAGAAGCAGAGCCTATGATTTTAGGACGTAACTTCTTGGTAAAGATTAATGCTAACATCGGTAACTCAGCAGTAACATCTTCTATTGAAGAAGAAGTAGAAAAAGCAGTTTGGGCTTGTCGTTGGGGAGCAGATAATATCATGGATTTATCTACAGGAGAAAATATTCATGAAACGCGTGAGTGGATTGTACGTAATTCTCCAGTACCAATTGGTACCGTGCCAATTTACCAAGCATTAGAAAAAGTAAATGGAGTAGCAGAAGATTTAACATGGGAAATTTTCCGCGACACATTAATTGAGCAAGCAGAACAAGGAGTAGATTACTTTACTATTCACGCAGGAGTGTTATTGCGTTATGTGCCAATGACGGCGAAGCGTGTTACAGGTATTGTTTCTCGTGGAGGTTCAATTATGGCAAAATGGTGTTTAGCGCATCATAAAGAAAGTTTCTTATACACACATTTCGAAGATATTTGTGAAATTTTAAAATCTTACGATGTTGCATTTTCATTAGGAGATGGATTACGTCCAGGTTCGGTTGCAGATGCGAATGATGAAGCACAGTTTTCGGAATTAGAAACTTTAGGAGAGTTAACTCAAATAGCTCGTAAGCACGAAGTACAATGTTTCATAGAAGGGCCAGGTCACGTACCAATGCACATGATTAAAGAAAATATGGAGAAGCAAATTGAAGTTTGCGATGAAGCTCCTTTTTATACATTAGGGCCTTTAACTACCGATATTGCTCCAGGGTATGATCATATTACTTCAGGTATTGGAGCAGCGATGATTGGTTGGTACGGTTGTGCAATGTTGTGTTATGTAACACCAAAAGAGCATTTAGGTTTACCTAATAAAGAGGATGTTCGTGTAGGTGTTGTAACGTATAAGTTGGCTGCACATGCTGCGGATTTAGCAAAAGGACATCCAGGGTCTCAGCATAGGGATAATGCCTTAAGTATGGCTCGTTTTGAGTTTCGTTGGGAAGATCAGTTTAATTTAGGCTTAGATCCTGAACGCGCTCGTGAATATCATGATGAAACTTTACCAGCAGCAGGAGCTAAAATTGCTCACTTCTGTTCTATGTGTGGACCAAAATTCTGTTCTATGAAAATTTCTCAGGAAGTACGTGATTTTGCTGCTGAGAATAAAATTGTAGATAACGAAGTAATCCAGAAAGGGATGGACGAAAAATCTAAAGAGTTTAAAGAAAAAGGTTCAGAGGTTTACCTATAGTATAATAATAAGGAAGTTCCCACGCTTAAAAAGCGTGGGCGGGCTTTCCGCTGTATCTTTTTATTTGTCACCTCGAGCGCAGTAGAGAGGTTGGCAACAAATAAAAAGGATGCCGTATCAATCCCTAACTCAAAAATAATGATCGTTCTAATAGCGCCAGAAAAAGATATTCCAAACGAAATTGAAATACTAAATCAGTTATTTCAAGAAGGTTTAGCGTTTTATCACTTGAGGAAGCCATTAAAAAACTATCAGGAACATTGTGATTATTTAAATCAAATAGATTCTAAGTATCATAATAGGGTTGTAGTGCATTATTTTCATGAACTGATAAATGAGTACGATTTAAAAGGAATTCATTTTCAAGAGCAAAAAAGACGAGACAATATTGATAATCCAGGGCATTACTTTAAAGATTTAAAGATGTTCGGAAAAACGATTAGTTCTTCTTTTCATGAACCTGAAGAATTAGATTGTTGTGAATTTGAATTCGACTATCATTTATTAAGTCCAGTATTTTCTTCTATCTCTAAACAAGGTTATCTAGGAAGAAATTTTGATGTAAATCATATTGATAAGTTAATTATTGGTATGGGAGGGGTTAATGTAGATGCATTACCTGAAACATTCAAACTAGGATTTAAAGGGGTAGGTGTTTTAGGAGGGGTTTGGAATACTGAAAATCCAATTGAAAGTTTTAAAGATTTGAAAGAAAAATATAATACGGTTGCTTTGAAGAGGTGAATATTTTTTTAATTGTATAGATGCATCTGAAAAGGAAATGTCCTCATAAAACAAGCCATAAAATCCACCGTAAGTAACGTTAAAAATTAAAAACTGTTTGAGTTCGACGATAGAAGGACGAGTTTTTTTAATTTAATTACAAGGATGATATTTTATGAGTGTAGTTTTATGCAGACTAGATTTTTTTGTTTCTTTTTTTATCAATAAAAAAAGAAAAAGAATAAAACATGAAAAAGAGACCTAACATATTAACGATAGCTGGATTCGATCCGTCAAACGGAGCAGGATTAACTGCTGATGTAAAAACATTTGAAACCTTAAAGTGTTATGGATTGTCTGTTTGTACAGCTAATACTGTTCAAGATGATGTGGAGCTTAAAAGGTGTCATTGGATATCTGTTGATGTAATTTTAGATCAGATTGAAGTGTTATTCAAGCGGTTTCAGATCGATTATATTAAAATAGGAATTGTAGAAAACTGGGAGACATTGTCTCTTTTAGTAGAAAAATTATTAGAGTTGAATTCAGAAGTTAAAATTGTGTTAGACCCGGTGTTAAAATCGAGCTCTAATTTTAATTTTCATTCTTCAAATAATGAAATGTTAGATAAGATATTGTCAAAAGTTTATTTACTAACACCTAATTACAATGAAATTCAACAGTTGTATCCAGAGAAGAATATAGAGGTTACAATAAAGCATATTTCATCAAAAACAAACCTTTTTTTAAAAGGGGGGCATAATGAAAATGCAATAGGAAAAGATATATTATTTACTTCAGAAGGTAAACAGTTTAGTCTAAATCCGAAATTGAAAAATTGTACTGAAAAACACGGTAGTGGTTGTGTGTTGTCATCAGCAATCACGAGTTATTTAGCTTTAGGGTTTCCGTTATTGAAAGCATGCTATAGAGGAAAACGATATACTGAGAAATTTTTAAGTTCTAATAAATCATTGTTAGGGTTTCATTCAAAGAAATAATATGATACCAAAATTACATTATATATCACAAGGAACTACCCCAGAGGAGCATTTGGAGAATATTCAAAGAGCTTGTGCTTCAGGAGCAGAATTAGTACAATTGCGCTTGAAAAATGTGAGTGAAAAAGTTGTGCTGGAAACAGCTAAAAAGGCTAGAGAAATTACGGGGCATTTTCAGACACGTTTAATTATCAATGATAATTATAAAATTGCAGCTGAAGTAAAAGCAGACGGTGTACATTTAGGAAAATCCGATGCTTGTCCAACAGTAGCTAGGGCAGCATTGGCTTCTTGGCAAATTATTGGAGGTACAGCAAACACTTTAGAGGATTGTCAAACACTTATAGATAAAAAAGTTGACTACATAGGTTTAGGGCCTTTTCGGTTTACGAAGACAAAAGATAATTTGAGTCCAGTATTAGGCGAAAACGGATATCTAACTATTTTAGAAGAACTAAAAACCGATACACCAATTATTGCAATAGGAGGAATAACACAAAATGATGTGCTAGACCTTATGATTACAGGTGTGTATGGAATTGCTGTTTCAGGAGAAATTACACGTGATTTTAATAGTATTTCGAAGTTTAAAGAGATTATAAACGGTGGTCCAGCACAAGAACAACGTTGGGAGCCAGGAGAAAATAAAAAATAAGAATGTTACAAATAGGAGATAAAGAGTTTAACTCAAGATTGTTTACAGGAACAGGAAAATTTAGTTCGTCTAAATTAATGAAAGAGGCTTTATTAGCTTCAGAAAGTGAGTTGATAACGGTTGCTTTAAAGCGTGTTGATGTTCAAAATGAACAAGACGATATCTTAACGCACTTAAGTCATCCTAGGATTAACTTGTTGCCAAATACATCAGGAGTTCGAGATGCTAAGGAAGCTGTTTTTGCAGCGCAACTATCTCGTGAAGCGTTAGAGACAAATTGGGTTAAATTAGAAATACATCCAGACCCGAAATATTTATTGCCAGATCCTATAGAAACCTTAAAAGCAGCTGAAGAGCTAGTAAAATTAGGCTTCGTGGTAATGCCATACATTCATGCCGATCCGGTTTTGTGTAAACGTTTGGAAGAGGTAGGGACACAATGTGTAATGCCTCTTGGGGCACCTATTGGAAGTAATAAAGGACTGAAAACACAAGAGTTTTTAGAGATTATTATAGATCAAAGTAATGTGCCAGTTATTGTAGATGCTGGTATTGGGGCTCCTTCACATGCAGCATATGCTATGGAATTAGGAGCGGATGCAGTATTGGTAAATACGGCTATTGCTGTTTCGCAGAACCCGGTAGCTATGGCAAAGGCATTTAAAATGGCAGTGGTAGCAGGACGAATGGCTTATGAAGCTAAGCTAGCACCAGTTGTGCATAAAAAAGCTGAGGCAAGTAGTCCGCTGACGTCGTTTTTAAATTAACGTCATTACGAGGAGTGTGAGACGAAGTAATCTGTTAATCGACATACAGATTACTTCGAGTTTAAAAACTCTCGCAATGACAGAACATAATAAAATTAGAACCTATGGCTAATAGCATACAGCCTAAAGCTAAAAACTTCAAAGAAGTTTTTGACTCATACAATTGGGATGAAACCCTGAAAAGTATCTTTTCTAAAACAGAAGCAGATGTATTGCGTGCATTGGGGAATTCTAAACGTGATTTAGAAGATTTTAAAGCACTTATTTCCCCAGCTGCTAAACCGTATTTGGAGCAAATGGCGCAGTTGAGTAGACAGTTGACTAAAAAACGTTTTGGGAATACAATACAGATGTATTCACCGATGTATTTAAGTAACGAATGTCAGAATATTTGTACTTATTGCGGATTTAGCATGACTAATAAAATTCCGCGTAGAACCTTAACAGATGCGGAAATTTTAAAGGAGGTAGAGTATATCAAATCAAAAGGATACGACCATATTCTTATAGTAACAGGCGAGGCAAATAAAACGGTAGGGGTAGATTATATTAATAATGCATTACAGTTAGTACGTTCACATTTTTCAAATATTACTATAGAAGTACAGCCTTTGCATCAAGATGAATATGAGCAATTAATTGATAGTGGATTGTATTCCGTTTTGGTGTACCAAGAAACCTATCATAGGGATGAATATAAAAAACACCATCCGAAAGGAAAAAAATCTAATTTCGATTATCGTTTAGATACTCCTGATCGTTTAGGGAAAGCAGGAATTCATAAAATTGGTTTAGGAGCTTTATTTGGTTTAGAAGATTGGCGAGCAGATAGTTTCTTTACAGCTTTACATCTAAAGTATTTACAAAAAACCTATTGGAAAACTAAATATTCAATTTCATTTCCTAGACTTCGTCCATATACAGGAGGTTTAGAACCAAAAGTAGAAATGACTGACCCTGACTTAGTGCAGTTAATTTGCGCGTTTAGGCTGTTAGATGAAGATGTGGAATTGTCTATTTCTACTCGTGAAAGTGAAGTATTCAGGAATAATATTGTTAATTTAGGAATCACCTCTATTAGTGCAGAATCTAAAACAAACCCTGGAGGTTATGCAGTAGCTCCAGAATCTCTAGAGCAATTTGAAGTTTCTGATGAACGTTCTACGGAAGAGATTGCAGCAATGTTAAAAAAACAAGGATTAGAAGTGGTTTGGAAGAATTGGGCTAATAATTGGGAATAACATTAGAATAGCTTTTTTATTCAGTTTAAAGTCTCTTGTTTAATATTAGCTTATTAATATCTTTTAGGTTTGGTTGTAAAGTATCTTACTTTCTTTAGACAAACAATGTAGTACGAACATTAAATATAAAGAGAGTAGTAATGTACGGTATATGATTTTATACTATATTTGCACTCTATTTAGAAATAATCTAATTTAAAATGATAAAAGTCTCAGAATCAGCAAAAAAGAAAGTCGTTTCCTTGATGGAAGATGATGGGTTTGATGCTACTAATGATTATGTTAGAGTAGGTGTGAAAAGTGGTGGATGTTCAGGGCTTTCATACGACTTGACATTTGACAAAGAGAAATTAGAAAACGATAAAGTTTTTGAAGATAACGATATTAAAGTAATCGTTGATAAAAAGAGTTTTTTATACCTAGTAGGAACTACATTGGAATTTTCAGGTGGTTTGAACGGAAAAGGTTTTGTGTTTAATAATCCTAATGCCAACAGAACATGTGGTTGCGGAGAAAGTTTTTCACTATAAATTCATAATAAATCGAGAAGATGAGTAAGTATACAGAGGACGATTTAGAAAAAGAGTTAGAGAACAAGGAATACGAATACGGATTTTATACTGATATTGAATCGGAAACATTTCCTATTGGTTTAAATGAAGATATTGTTCGTGCAATCTCAAAAAAGAAAGAAGAGCCAGAATGGATGACCGAATGGCGCTTGGAAGCTTTTAGAGTATGGCAAGAAATGGAAGAGCCAGATTGGGCAAATGTAAATTATGAGAAGCCAGATTTTCAGGCAATCGCATATTATTCTGCACCAGTAGCGGTTGATCCGAATAAAACATTAGATGATGTTGATCCAGATTTGTTAGCAATGTATAAAAAGCTAGGAATATCAATTGATGAACAAAAGAAAATGAACAACATTGCAATGGATATTGTTGTTGATTCCGTTTCTGTAGCAACTACATTTAAAGATACATTGGCTGAAAAAGGAATTATTTTCTGTCCAATATCAGAGGCTATTCAGGAACATCCAGAATTAGTTCGTAAATATTTAGGAACAATAGTTCCGCAAAAAGATAATTTTTATGCAGCGTTGAATTCTGCGGTATTTAGTGATGGGTCATTCTGTTACATACCAAAAGGAGTTCGTTGCCCGATGGAATTATCAACATATTTCAGAATTAATCAAGCAGGAACAGGTCAGTTTGAAAGAACGTTGCTAGTTGCTGATGAAGGTTCATACGTAAGTTATTTAGAAGGGTGTACTGCACCAAGTAGAGATGAAAATCAATTACACGCCGCAGTAGTAGAGCTAATAGCCTTAGATGATGCAGAAATAAAATACTCTACAGTACAAAACTGGTATCCTGGAAATTCAGAAGGATTAGGGGGAGTTTACAACTTTGTAACTAAAAGAGGTTTGTGTGAGAAGAATGCAAAAATCTCATGGACACAAGTTGAAACAGGTAGTGCTGTAACTTGGAAATACCCATCATGTATCTTAAAAGGAAATAACTCAATTGGAGAGTTTTATTCTATAGCTGTAACAAACAATTACCAGCAAGCAGATACAGGAACTAAAATGATTCATTTAGGAAAGAATACCAAGAGTACTATTATCTCTAAAGGTATATCTGCTGGAAAATCTCAAAACTCATATAGAGGTTTGGTGCACATGGGGCCAAGAGCTGAAAATGCAAGAAACTTCTCTCAATGTGATTCTCTTTTAATGGGGAATGCTTGTGGAGCACATACGTTTCCATATATTGAAGTGAAAAACAAATCAGCTCAAGTAGAGCATGAGGCTACAACTAGTAAAATTGGTGAAGATCAAATTTTCTACTGTAACCAACGTGGTATAGATACTGAAAAAGCTATTGCATTAATTGTAAATGGTTTTAGTAAAGATGTATTGAATAAGCTACCAATGGAATTTGCTGTTGAAGCGCAAAAATTATTGGAAATTAGTTTAGAAGGTTCAGTAGGATAGTTGATTTAAAAATAGAATTAGTTCTCTCCTCTTGGGAGAGAGGTTTCAAAGAAACAGAGAGTGTATGAAAAAGTTAATTTTAATAATATGTTTAACTGCGTTTATTGCATGTAAAACAGATAAAAAAGAAGTTGCTACTGACACAGTAGAAGAAACAGTTTCTTATCAAATATTAAAAGGAAGCTATTTATATTATGCTGATGCAGCAATTTTACAAACACCTACAGAAGTGTATGGTGTGGTATTAGATGAAAATTCAGTTGCCTTAGATAAAAAAGTAAAACCATATAAAGTATTGGATACGGATATGGTTCCTGTAGAGATAAAAGGAGAAATTATCCCGAAATCTGAAGGAGAAGAAGGTTGGCCATTAAAAGTTAAAATAGTAGAAATACTAAAAGTAACTAAGCCAGCTCCAGAAAAAAATGATGTTATAACACTAGGAAAAGAATAAGATGTTAGAAATTAAAAATTTACACGCAGGTATAGAGGATAAAGGAATTCTTAAGGGAATTAATTTAACTGTTAATGCAGGAGAAATCCATGCTATAATGGGACCAAATGGTGCTGGAAAAAGTACGTTGTCATCTGTTATTGCAGGAAAAGAAGAATATGAAGTAACCGAAGGTGATATTTCATTAGACGGTGAGGATCTTTCAGAGTTAGATCCTGCAGAAAGAGCTCATAAAGGAGTGTTTTTGTCATTTCAATATCCAGTAGAAATTCCTGGTGTATCGGTAACAAACTTTATCAAAACCGCTATTAACGAATCTCGTAAAGCAAATGGTAAAGAAGACATGCCTGCAAAGGATATGTTAAAGAAAATTCGTGAAAAATCTGAATTATTAGAGATTGATCGTAAGTTTTTATCTCGTTCATTGAACGAAGGGTTTTCTGGAGGAGAGAAGAAGCGTAATGAAATATTTCAAATGGCTATGTTGGAACCAAAACTAGCTATTTTAGATGAAACAGATTCAGGATTGGATATTGATGCCTTACGTATTGTTGCTAATGGTGTTAATAAATTAAAAAGCGATGATAAGGCGGTAGTGATTATTACACATTATCAACGTTTGTTAGACTATATAAAGCCTGATTTTGTGCACGTATTATTTGATGGTAAAATAGTAAAATCTGGAGACGCATCTTTAGCTTTAAAATTAGAAGAAAAAGGATACGACTGGATTAAGGAAGAAATTAATGCATAATTAGTAGTGTTTAGGTATTTATTTAATACTTGAAATAAACTATTAAACATTGAGTACATGGAGTTAAAAGAAAAATTATTATCATCATATGTTGCTTTTGAAAATGACTTGAATATCAATTCTGATGTTCATGAAATTAGAACTCAAGCATTAAAAGATTTTGAAGAGTTAGGATTTCCTACTAAGAAATTAGAAGCATGGAAATACACTTCTTTGAATTCAATATTAAAAGAAGATTACAGTATTTTTCCTAACAAGGAACAGGCAATTGAATTTGCAGAGGTAAAAAAGTATTTTATCCACGATATAGATTCTTATAAAGTAGTTTTTATCGACGGAAAATACAGCTCATTTTTATCGGATACTACCCATGATGTCATAGATGTTTGTTTGTTATCATCAGCATTTACAAAACAGAAGCATAAAGCAGTTATTGAAAACTATTTTAATAAAGTTGCTAAGCAAGATAATATGACGGCTCTTAACACGGCATTTGCAAGCGAAGGAGCGTATATTTATATTCCAAAAAACGTTGAGGTTGATAAGCCAATTCAAATTATAAATTTTGCAACAGGTGCTGAATCTGCAACATTATTACAACCACGTAATTTAATTGTAGCTGGAGAAAATTCTCATGTACAAATTATAGAACGTCATCAGAGTTTATCTGAAAACGCAATACTAACAAATTCTGTAACAGAAATATTTGCCGAAAAAAGCGCAAATGTTGATTTTTATAAAATACAGAATGATAAGGATAATGCATCATTAGTTGATAATACATTTGTAGCTCAGGAACGTGATACAGTTTGTTCAGTACATACATTCTCTTTTGGAGGAAAAATAGTTAGAAACAACTTAAACTTCTATCAAAATGGTGAACATGTAGATTCTATTTTGAAAGGGATTACTATATTAGAAGACAAGCAGCATGTTGATCATCATACCTTAGTACATCATATTGCACCAAATTGTGAAAGTCATCAAGATTATAAAGGTATTTATAACGATAGATCAACAGGTGTGTTTAATGGTAAAGTAATTGTTGATAAGGAGGCACAAAAAACAAATGCATACCAGCAAAATAACAATGTATTGGTAAGTGATAAAGCTACGGTGAATGCAAAACCACAATTGGAAATTTTTGCTGATGATGTTAAATGTTCTCATGGTTGTACGATTGGTCAGTTGGACGATCAAGCATTGTTTTATATGCAACAAAGAGGAATTCCTAAAAAGGAAGCTAAAGCCTTATTAATGTATGCATTTTCAAATACAGTATTAGAAAGTGTTAGAATTCCTGAAGTAAAAAATAGGATCAATAAATTAATTGCTCAAAAGCTAAATGTTAATTTAGGATTTGACTTATAAAATGTCATACTGAGCTTGTCGAAGTATATAGGTAAAATAAAAGCCTCAATTGTGTAAAAGCGATTGAGGCTTTTTAGTTTTAAAAATACTGTATTGAATAATAGTGTTTTTTAACACATTAATAAAAACTCTTTTTTGGCGTCAAAAAAATATGTAAATTAGGTATCCTTTACAAACTCCTCATAAAATTCACTAAAAATTTACGATTAATAAAAAATATATTATTTTTTTGGGTAACAAAAATGATAATATGGGAACTTTATAATAGTAACTAAAATTAAATTTTATGAAAAAAGTGTTGATTGCAACTTTCGTTGCTACGTTTTTATTCTGGTCTTGTGATACAGATAATTTAGAAAGTCAAATTCCTCAAGAGGAACAACAACGAGTAGATTTAGGGGTAGATCCTGGTGAGCTAGATAGAATAGCACAAAATACAGATGGAAGGCAATGTCATTCTATGAATGTTTTAGCACGACAATTACAAGAAAACCCTGGAATGCTCCAAAGAATGCAAGAAATTGAGGCACGTACTAGCATATTTTCCAAACCTGGAAATGGAAATGGAAATGGCAACGGAAATGGAGGAGGAGATCCAGACCCGGATCCAGATAATTTAGGAACAATAACAATTCCTGTATATGTACACGTAATTTATAATACTTCGCAGCAAAACATAAGTAGTTCTCAAATAAGCTCTCAAATTGCAGTATTGAATGATGATTTTAGAAAATCTAACTCAGATGCTAATCAAGTTCCTTCGGAATTTGCTGGTCTTGCAGCTGATAGTGAGGTAGAATTTGTATTGGCAGGGGTAACAAGAAAGAGTTCTTCAACAACTTCATGGGGTACTAATGATGCGATGAAACACGCTTCTAACGGTGGAGTAGATGTAGTAACTCCATCAACACATTTGAATATTTGGGTGTGTAATATTGGAGGTGGAATTTTAGGTTATGCTCAATTCCCAGGAGGAAGTGCTAGTACAGACGGAGTTGTAATATCTCCACAATATTTCGGAAGCCAAGGATATGTGTCTGCTCCTTTTAATAAAGGAAGAACAGCAACGCATGAAGTAGGTCATTATTTAAACTTACGTCACATATGGGGTGATGGAAGATGTAAAAGAGATGATTTTGTGTCTGATACACCTTCTTCTGATGGACCTAACTATGGTTGTCCATCATATCCTACAATAAATTGTCGTTCAAATGATATGACAATGAACTATATGGATTATTCGGATGATGCTTGTATGTATATGTTTTCTGAAGGACAAAAAACCAGGATGAGAGCATTATTTGGAGCTGGTGGAGTTAGAGAAAGCATGTTAAACTAAAAAAGTAATAGCATAGTTGAAAAGCCTTATTAAGATTTAATCTTATTAAGGCTTTTTTGATTTAAATTATCAATAACTTTGTTGCCTGTAATAAGTCATAATAATTAGGTATTATAAACAATGGTATTGGAAAAAGATTTAAAAAATGTAAGTGAGGATTTCCCAATTCTTAAACAAGAAGTGAATGGAAAGCCATTAGTGTATTTGGATAACGGTGCCTCTTCGCAGAAGCCAAAAGTTGTAATTGATGCAATAACTAAATATTATACAGAAATAAATGCCAATATTCATCGTGGTGTACATACACTAAGCCAAAAAGCGACTGATGCCTATGAAGAAGCTCGTAAGAAAATACAGGCTCATTTTAATGCAAAACACGATTTTGAAATACTATTTACTAAAGGAACTACGGATGGGATTAATCTTGTTGCAAATGGGTTCGCTTCTTTACTAAATAAAGGAGATGAAATCATTGTTTCATATTTAGAACATCATTCCAATATTGTGCCTTGGCAAATGCTTTGTGAACGTACAGGGGCCATATTAAAAGCAATTCCTATGAATGAAAAAGGGGAGTTGCTAATGGATGATTATGATAGATTATTATCTGATAAAACAAAATTGGTTGCTGTAAACCATGTGTCTAATGCTTTAGGAACAATTAATCCAATAAAATACATTATTGATAAAGCGCATGAGTATGATGCTGTGGTTTTAATTGATGGAGCACAAGCTACACCACATATTAAGCCTGATGTACAAGCCTTAAATTGTGATTTTTATGTATGTTCAGCTCATAAAATGTGTGGACCTACTGGTGTAGGAATGTTATATGGTAAGGAAGAATGGCTTAATATAATGCCTCCTTATCAAGGCGGAGGGGAAATGATTAAGGAAGTAACCTTTGAGGAAACTACTTACGCTTGCTTGCCTCATAAGTTTGAAGCAGGAACACCGAATATTGCAGGAGGAATCGTTTTTGGAGTGGCCTTAGATTATATGAATTCTGTAGGTTTTGAGTATATTCAAAAACAAGAAATAGAATTATTACAATATGCCACGGATGAGTTAAATAAAATAGAAGGATTAAATATTATAGGGACAGCTGATGAGAAAGTTTCAGTAATATCATTCAATATTGAAGGATGTCATCCGTATGATATTGGAACAATTGTGGATAAATTAGGTGTGGCGGTTAGAACAGGACATCATTGTACACAACCAATTATGCAGTTTTTTAATATTCCAGGAACTATACGTGCATCTTTTATGTTTTATAATACTAAAGAAGATGTTGATGCCCTGGTAAAGGCTGTTAAGAAAGCAAAAATGATGTTGTTGTAAAAGTTTGGCTTCTTTTTTGTATTATTATAATATATAAAATCAATATCCTCGGTACAAGTATATGGGGTATGAATTAATAATAACATTTTCGCTTGAGGTGTCTCGATAACTATCGTGACGGAAAATTAAATCCGCTAGTGGAATTAAAAACCAATTAGATATGAAATTAATATTGATTATTTTAAGCGCATTAACATTTAATTCATGTGGGGCTACTAAAAAATCTAGTTCCTCTGAAAATATAATAGCAAAAGAAAGTGAATTAGTAAAGGAGATCACTCAAAAAGATCCGATAGCGATTTATGATTCTCATACTCGAGGATATCATTACACATTAACAGTATATGAAACATATGCGACAGTTGTTAAAGAGTATCAAGGAAAACCAAAAGAAATAACAGTCCTTGAAAGTGATATTGAAGAGTTAAAAACTATAATTAATAATGTTTCAATAGAAAAAATAGGAACATATGAAGCACCAACTAAAAAACGTTTTTATGACGGGGCTCCAAACGCAAATATTTCAATTTTTAAAAAAGGAGAAAAATATAGCTCTCAAACTTTTGATGGTGGATTTCCACCTAAAGCGTTAGAAGTTTTAGTAAACAAAGTTTTATCTTTGTCAGCTGAAAAATAAAACCTTATGACTATAAATGAAATACAGAGTGAACTTGTTGATGAGTTTTCGATGTTTGATGATTGGATGGACCGTTATGAGTATATGATTGATTTGGGGAAATCATTACCTATGATTGATAGTCAGTATAAAAAAGAAGAAAACCTTATTAAAGGATGTCAATCTAAAGTGTGGTTGCATGCTGAATTACAAGATAATAAGATTGTTTATACGGCAGATAGTGATGCCATAATAACTAAAGGAATAGTTTCTATTTTAATACGAACATTTACGAATCAATCACCAAGTGAAATTTTAAATGCTAAAACTGACTTTATTGATGAAATAGGTCTGAAAGAACATTTATCTCCTACTAGGGCTAATGGTTTAGTGAGTATGATAAAACAAATAAAAATGTACGCAATTGCATTTCAAACACAAGTGAAAACAAATTAGTTTTTCACTTTTCCTTTTAAAAAAGGAAGCTTAATAAATGAAAAAAATGTCAGAAGAAATAGATGTAAATGAATTAGGAGAGAAAATTGTTAAGGTAATTAAAACAGTTTATGATCCTGAAATTCCAGTTGATGTATATGAGTTGGGGTTAATTTATGATGTAATGGTTAACGAAGATTATGATGTAAAAGTACTCATGACTTTAACTACACCTAATTGTCCGGTTGCTGAAACACTTCCTAAAGAAGTAGAGGATAAAATTAAATCATTAAAAGAGGTAAAAGATTGTGAAGTTGAAATCACTTTTGAACCAGCATGGACGAAGGACTTAATGAGTGATGAAGCTAAACTAGAATTAGGGATGCTTTAATATCGAAGCTTGTTTTTAAAGAATATAGTATTTAGTTAATTTGTACTTTGTGTACTTGCATTAAGATAGTTAATGAGGTAAAATATAAATATATAGTGATTCCTGCTTTTGCAGGAATTGTTTTTTAAGGTATTATGTCAGGAGAAATAAAAAATAAAGTTGCAGAAAACACGAAGTTAATTACGTTTGATTTAGAAGATTATTATGTAGCTGGAAATCGTATTCAGGTAGATATTTCACAATGGTTAGATCAAGGGTTTATTCTTCGTGAAAAAGAATTCCGTACCAGTTTAGAAAATCACGATTGGGAACAATATAATGATGCTTATGTAGCTGTTCACTGTAGTACTGATGCAATAGTCCCTGCGTGGGCTTTTATGTTGTTTGTAGTAAAAATAAGTCCTTATGTTAAAAAAGTAGTTGTTGGAGACTTAGAAGCTTTAGAAACATTGCTATATGAAGAGGTTTTAATTACTATTGATTTATCAAAGTATCAAGATAAGTTTGTGATTATAAAGGGCTGTTCAAATAAACCAGTACCGCAGAGTGCTTACTTAAATATTACGAATAAGTTAATTTCGGTTTCCAAATCTGTTATGTATGGTGAAGCTTGTTCTTCTGTTCCGTTATATAGAAGAAAGTAATTTGTAAGGCATTGTTTATTAGTATTTTGTGATGTTTGGTATTTGTCGAACAATGTATATATTTGCCCTTCAAAAATTTCAAACTAACAATTATGAAAAAAATAGTATTTGCATTAGCACTAGCGTTAACAACTGGAAGCATTTTTGCTCAAGAAGAAGTGACTAAAGACTCTATCACCGAAGGATGGAAAAGAGGAGGTAATGTATTAGTTACATTCAACCAATCAGCATTCAACAATGAATGGACTGGTGGAGGTATAGGTAATATAGCCGCTAATATTTTAATAAACTATGACTTTAACTTAACTAAAGGAGATTTAATTTGGGACAACAAATTAATCATAGATTATGGAGTGAATAAAACTAAAGGGCAAGAAGATTTTACAAAAAATAATGACCGTTTAGAGTTCAATTCTTTAGCAGGTAAAAAAATGAGTAATAACTGGTATTACTCAGTATATTTTAACATGAAAACACAAATGGATAGAGGTTTTGTATATGATGCAAATGGTGCTGTACTAGGATCTAATTCTCATTTCTTTTCTCCAGTGTATTTTCAAGCAGGTCCTGGATTATTATGGAAAAAGTCAGATAACTTACATGTAAACATTTCGCCAGCTGCAGGTAAATTAATTTTAGTGCATAAAGAATTTTCGGGTGCTTTCGGAACTGAAGCAGGTGATACTTCTCGCTTTGAATTAGGAGCGGCTATAAGAGGATATTATAAAGTTGATTTAATGAAAAATGTTTCAGTTGAAAATATTTTAGGATTATACTCAAACTACTTAGAAGATGCTCAAAATGTAGATGTAGATTACACTATGAACTTAGCGATGCAAGTAAACAAGTATATTTCTGCGAACTTAACATTTCAAGCAATTTACGATGATAATACAAACCCAATGGGTTTCCAAATTCGTGAAACTTTTGGTTTAGGATTTAATTATACATTCTAAGACTAGTTAATTATATAATGTAAAAAAAGGCTCGCTATTAGCGAGCCTTTTTTTATGATAAATTCTAATTTGATTACCTTATGCAAAGTTTTCATCATAGTCAGGATATAGAAATTTATTATACGGAAAACGAGTAATGTGAATACGTCTTACTTCGCTATATACACGTTTCTTAAAGTCTTCAATGTTTTCTTTTTCGGTAGCTGATATAAATAACGCATTGTCACCAATATCATTCATCCAGGTTTCTTTCCAATCTTCTAAAGTGTAATGAGCTTTGGTACGTTCCGTTACAATATCATCTTCATCAATAGTTTCATGTTGGTAACTATCAATTTTATTAAAGACCATAATAACTGGTTTGTCAGAACTTTTTATTTCTCCTAAAATTTTATTTACGGAATCAATTTGATCCTCAAAAGTTGGATGAGAAATATCTACTACATGTAGTAGTATATCAGCCTCTCTAACTTCATCAAGTGTACTTTTGAACGAATCTACCAATTGAGTTGGTAACTTGCGAATAAACCCTACAGTATCACTTAGTAGGAAGGGTAGGTTTTTGATAACTACTTTTCGTACTGTGGTATCTAAGGTTGCGAACAGTTTATCTTCAGCAAATACCTCAGATTTTGCAATAACATTCATTAAGGTGGACTTTCCAACATTGGTATACCCAACCAATGCCACACGAATTAGTTCTCCTCTATTACCGCGTTGGGTTGCCATCTGTTTGTCAATAGCTAACATTTTCTTTTTTAATAAAGAAATCTTATCCCTAACAATACGCCTATCTGTTTCAATTTCTGTTTCTCCAGGTCCACGCATTCCTATACCACCTCGCTGACGTTCCAAGTGAGTCCAAAGCCCTGTTAAACGAGGTAAGAAATATTGATATTGAGCCAATTCTACTTGAGTCCTTGCGTAGGATGTTTGTGCGCGTTGTGCGAAAATATCAAGAATTAATAACGTACGATCTAAGATTTTACACTCTAAAACACGTTCAATATTTTTTTGTTGTGAAGGTGTTAATTCATCATCAAAAATAGCAGTACCAATATTGTTTTGTTGAATATATACCCGAACATCCTCTAGTTTACCAGAACCAATAAAAGTTTTGGAATTAGGCATGTCCATGCGTTGTGTGAAGCGTTTTTTTACTTCACCCCCTGCAGTATATGTTAAAAACTCCAATTCATCTAAGTACTCTTTAGATTTCTCTTCGTTTTGAAGTCTAGTAATGATACCGATAAGCACTACATTTTCATGCTCAATTTGTTTCTTTTCTATCATAATTCAATTTCGATAGCGCAAAGCTACGTATAAGATTCTAATTTACTAATTTAGAGCATTCAAATTAATTCAGCGCATAAATGAATTCAATATATACCGTAGCATTTTATAATCTTGAAAACTTATTCGATACTAAAAAAGATCCGAATACAATAGACCGTGATTTTTTGCCGTTAGGGAAAAAGTTTTGGACAGAAAAGAAGTATCGTAAAAAGGTATATAAAATGGGAAAAGCAATATCAAGTATTGCAAAGGATAAAACAGGAAAGCCACCAGTATTAGTCGGGATAGCTGAAGTTGAAAATGCAAGTGTAATTCAAGATTTAGTTGAAAGTGAATATTTGAAAAATGCTAATTATAATTTTGTGCATTATGATTCTCCAGATGAACGAGGTATTGATGTGGCGTTATTGATAAATGAAGATTATTTTACATTAGAAAGCTCTGAATCCATACCTATAGCAATTTATGAAACTAATGGTGTGAAAGATTATACTCGTGATGCTTTATATGTAAAAGGGATGTTGAATGGTGAGCAAGTACATGTGTTTGTGTGTCATTGGCCATCACGTAGGGATGGTGCTGATTTAACGAGTCATAAACGAGTACAAGCGGCAAAACAAATAACTAGTTTTATTGAACGACAAGCTAATATAAACGATTTGTCAAAAGTGATTATAATGGGTGATTTTAATGATAACCCTGTAGATGTAAGCGTGAAAGAGAACCTCGTAACGTCTAACTTATACAACCCTTTTGAGAAACTGATGAATATTACCCAAGGTAGCTTGAGTTATTATTCACAATGGCATTTATTTGATCAAATTATTTTTTCTCACAATTTCTTTAAAATGGAAAAGGGAAAGCATAGTTTTCAAAATGCAGATATTTTTGACGAGCCTTTTCTAACGGAATGGAAAGGACGTAAAAAAGGACTTCCCTTCAGAACTTTTAGCGGAAGACGTTATTTAGGTGGTTATAGTGATCATTTTCCAGTATATATTAATTTGAGAAAAAAGTAAAGATTTAACGAGTTACAAAATAGTAAGAGTTTTATCTTTTATAGGGTATTAATCCTGCGGTTAGTTATCCGATGGCTTGGTTTAAATTATCAATATTTTCAATTTTCATAAATGGGTTAGCTGGTGTATATGATTACGATATATCGTTTTTGCATTTAATTTAATGACTCAATTTTATATAATACAAAAGCAATATTTATTGAATTTAAACCTATTTTAAAATTAAAATACTTTTCTTTTGTAACCCGTTAAAATTACTCAAAATGAAAAAATTATATTACCTATCAACCTGTGACACCTGTAAAAGAATTATATCTGAATGGAATTTGCCTTCAGACGTTGCTTTACAAGACATAAAAACTGATTCAATTACCATTTCTCAACTAGAAGATATGTATCAGTTATCAGGAAGTTATGAAGCTTTATTTAGTAAACGAGCAAGGTTGTATAAAGAGAAAGATTTAAAAAATGCAAATTTAACGGAAGCAGATTATAAAAAATACATATTAGAACACTACACGTTTTTAAAACGACCAGTATTGTTATATAACGGTACTTTATTTATTGGTAATTCAAAGAAAACAATTGCTTTAGCAAAAAGTTTTATCCATGTTTAGTAAAAAGAGTTTTGCATTTATCGCTGCGTTTTTAGTACAAGTATTTTACGGAGTTACATTTACATTCGCAAATGATGTAATAGATGGGGGTTATATAAAACCTTATGGTTTTATATTACTACGTTTAATAGGAGCTACTGTTTTATTTTGGATATTTAGCTTTTTGGCTCCTAAAGAAAAAATATCAGGAAAAGATTTTTTAATTTTCATAGTTGCTGCATTTTTTGGTGTCGCATTAAATATGTTAACTTTTTTTAAGGGGTTATCTTATACCACACCTATTCATGCATCAGTAATAATGGTAGTAGTGCCTATATTGGTGCTACTTATGTCTGCAATTATATTAAAAGAAAAAGTTACGTCTTTAAAAATAGTTGGAGTTATTTTAGGGTTGTCAGGAGCACTCGTATTAACCTTATACGGTAAGTCAGCAATGGTAGGAGATAATATTTTACTGGGTAACTTTTTGGTGTTTATCAATGCAGTATCTTATAGTATATATATTATTATTATAAAACAATTAACGGATAAGTACCATCCATATACCTTTATTAAGTGGTTGTTTTTAATTGGGGTGTTTATGGTGTTGCCATTTGGTTTTGAGGAATTAAAGACTATACAATGGACAACATTTAATTCCTATATTAGTTTCTCAGTTATTTTTATAATTGTAGCTACTACTTTTGGTACATACATACTTAACCCAATGGCGCTACGTGTATTGAAGGCGTCAACAGTAAGTACATTTTTGTACTTACAACCTGTAATTGCAGGGGTATTCGCAATAATAATGGGAAGTGACTCTTTAAATACTACAAAAATAATAGCGGCGATATTAATTTTTATTGGTGTATATTTAGTGAGTAAACCAAACAAATCGGTAAAGGCCATTTAATGAAATACTCTACTAGAATTTTTAACTATATCGATGAGATTCCAGAGTTGGTTTGGGATAGTTTGTCAGAGGCAAATAACACATACTTTACCAAACCATACTTAAAAGCTTTTGAAGTACATAATGCACACAGAATACAGTTTTTTTATTTAGTAGTTTATAGTGGAAATGAACCAATTTCTATAGCTACAATTCAAGTATTAGAATTTGATTTTGTTGCAGCAGATTTCACCTCCAACGCCAATGCGTTTATTCAAAAAGCTAGTTTTTGTTTGGGGAATTTAATTAAAAGAAATTATGTAAAAATCATGATTTGTGGTAGTGCTTTTCTAAGTGGTGAACATGGTATTTATATTAAGCCAAATGAGGATAAAAAACTGGTTTTAGAACAATTAATTAAAGGTATTCAGGCAATTATAAATGCCAATAGATACTTAGAGAAATGGGTTGATATTATTTTATTAAAAGATTTTATAACAAAATCATTACCAATTGTGAATAATTTAAAAAAGCACAATTATTCCCCGGTTCAAGTAGATCCGAATATGGTATTAACTCTAAATTCTGAATGGAATGAATTTGAGGATTATCTTAGTTCGTTTAAATCTAAATTCAGAGTTAAAGCCAAGAAAGCATATAAGACAAGTTGTAATTTAGTTGTGAAAGACTTTACTTCAGAAGATGTAAAACACTATAAAAAAGAGTTAACAAGGCTATATTACAATGTAAAGGACAAGTCAAGTTTTAACCCTGAAACATTAAACATTGCTACCTATGTTTCTTTGAAAGAAGTATTGAAAGAAGATTTTATATTAAGAGGTTACTTTTTAGAGGATACCTTGGTAGGATTTATGAGTGGTGTGGTTAGTCAAAACTCATTAGACGCGCACTATGTTGGAATAGATTATGACCTAAATAAGAAACATGCAATATACTCTAGAATACTCTATGATTATGTGCAAATAGGGATTGAAAGGAAGTTAGGTTATATTAATTTCGGAAGAACAGCAGGAGAAATAAAAAGTACTTTAGGAGCTGTTCCTGAAGAGTTAACCTGTTATGTGCGTCATAAAAAATCGGTAGCTAATTTTTTATTCAAACCATTTATAAGAAAAATAAAACCCGCAATTTTTGAACAACGATTCCCCTTTAAAAAGAAGAAATAAAAACATAAAAAGGCTTTACAATTGTAAAGCCTTTTTATGTTTTTGTAGCTTGATATTATGTCCATCCATTAATAATCCCACCCATTATGGCGAATGATACTACCCAATATCCAGTAACGACCATCATATATTTAAATGAACGTTGTTCAAATAATCCATTGGTAACAATTACAGGTAATACCACAAATAGCCCTAACATTGTACCATGAGCAGCACCGTGCTTAAAGGTCATGAATTCAGGGGAACCATGTGGCATTTCTGGTGGACCTCCCATGAATAGGATTGTAATAAGAAAAAACGAAACCAAAAAGGCAAGGACTACTGAAAGCCCAAAAGTCAGTGCCATATTACTGTTTTTAGCTTTTTCCTCAGTCATACCAATTTCTTTCATCCAAATTGTTCCAAATACTTTTGGGTGATACCAGACAAAACCAACTACTAATGTTGAAAGTGAGGCTACTACTAATGCAAGCCAGTTAATGTTTTCCATAAAATATTTTTAAAAGATTAGTTTCCCCCATAAGGGTTTAATTGCAATATGTTTTTCAGCTATAAAAACACATTCAGTTTTAAAGGTAAGTAATTTTTTATGAACCGATATTCTGCCTTATAAATAGGATAAATAGCGCTGTAAATTTATGTATCTTTGTGCAAATTTTTCAGACAACTATGATACAATCTATGACTGGTTATGGGAAAAGCGTACTGCAACTTCCAACCAAAAAAATTACTATCGAATTAAAATCATTGAATAGTAAAAGCCTTGATATGAATGTCAGAATGCCTTCTTATTATAAAGAAAAGGAACTGCCATTAAGAAGATTGATAGCAAAATCGATTGTTAGAGGAAAAATTGATGTGTCATTGTTTGTTGAGGTTACTGGTGAAGAAACATCTACGAAAATAAACGAAGCTGTTGTAAAGGAATACATGAAGCAATTACAGGGAATTGCTCCAGATACTTCTGCTGCAAAATGTTTGGAAATGGCAATGCGTTTACCAGATACTGCCAAAGCAGAACGTGCAGAGATAGATGAGGATGAGTGGAAAACTATTGAGGTGAATATAAAAGAAGCTATCGCAAATATTGTTGCCTATAGAAATGATGAAGGAAAGGTTTTAGAAACGGATTTTTTACAACGTAACGAGAATATTAGAACTTTATTAGAAGAAGTTATTGCTATAGATCCTGAGCGTATTGCAGGAGTAAAAGAACGTTTACAAAAGGGAATTGCTGATTTAAAGGAAAAAGTTGATGAAAACCGTTTTGAGCAAGAATTAGTATATTATATTGAAAAATATGACATTACTGAGGAAAAAGTACGTTTGAGTAATCACTTGGATTATTTTATAGCATCTATAAATTCAGAAGATTCTAATGGTAAAAAATTAGGATTTATTGCTCAGGAAATGGGGAGGGAAATTAATACTATCGGATCAAAATCAAATTATGCTCCAATGCAAAAATTAGTAGTTCAGATGAAAGATGAACTAGAGAAAATAAAGGAACAACTGTTAAATGTACTATAATGAATAAAGGAAAACTTATTGTTTTTTCAGCTCCTTCTGGTTCAGGTAAAACGACTATAGTTAGGCATTTATTAAATGTAGATAAGTTAAACTTAGCGTTTTCTATTTCAGCTGCTTCACGTAATAAAAGAGGTGAAGAGGTTGATGGAGAAGATTATTATTTTTTGTCGCTTGATGAATTTAAGAATAAAATTGAACAGGACGAATTCTTGGAGTGGGAAGAAGTATATAAAGATAATTTTTACGGTACGTTAAAGTCGGAAGTAGAACGAATCTGGGCAAAAGGAAAACATGTTATTTTTGATATCGACGTAGTTGGAGGTCTTGCTATAAAAAAACAATTTCCAGAGGATACTTTAGCTGTTTTTGTACAGCCACCTTCATTAGAGGAGCTGGAAAGACGTTTGCGTGATAGACAAACAGAATCGGAAGATAAAGTATTGATGCGTTTAGCTAAATCTACTAAAGAGTTGAGCTCAGCTAAAGAGTTTGATGTTATTTTGTACAATGATGTATTAGAAGTAGCAAAGCAAGAAGCAGAAAGTTTAATTGGTAATTTTACAGCTGTAAGCAGATGCGAATAGGTTTGTACTTCGGAACATTTAACCCAATTCATGTTGGTCATTTGGCTATTGCGAATCACATGGTTGAAAACGCTGATTTGGATCAAGTTTGGATGGTGGTAACGCCATTAAGTCCGTTTAAAAAGAAAAGTAGTCTACTGGCGAATCATCATCGATTAGAGATGGTATATTTGGCTACAGAAAACTATGATAAGCTAAAGCCTTCTAATATTGAGTTCGGTTTACCAGAACCGAATTATACGGTTTATACTTTAGCGCATTTAGAAGATAAGTTTCCACAACATGAATTTTCATTGTTGATGGGAGAAGACAATTTAAAAAGCTTTCATAAGTGGAAAAACTATGAGGCTATTTTAGCTAATTACAGTTTGTATGTATATCCTAGAATTTCTGAAGGTGCTATAGAACACCAGTTTAAAAACCACCCAAAAATAACTAGAGTAGCTGCACCAATTATGGAAATATCTTCTACGATGATTCGTAAAAGTATTGCTGTTCAGAAAAATGTTAGGCCATTGCTTGATACTAAGGTATGGGAGTTTATTGATGAAATGAATTTTTATAAGTAGTTAACAATGGTTCATTAAGTCTTACAGAGACTTACATTAAAGGTATATACATATAATTTTCTGGTTTAGAAAAACCCAAAGAATAAACAAGGTGTTGCACAAGTTGTTTAGGGGTTTCAAATGGAATTGCTCGAATCTCAAAATTAGGTGCTTTAGATCTGTTAAAAGCACCCTTACTAAATCCTTTTGAAGAAATAACTCCTCCATAGTCAGATTCAATATCTATTAAAAAACCAATAGCTGAATCAATAGTTTTTACATTTACTTTTTTACTAAAATGCTTACAGTCGAATGCTCCAATAATTTTATTTTTACTGTCTTTAACAAGTATGTCTATTTGCCTTAACGATTTACTGTACTTACCTCTTATTTTTTGATTGAATAGTACTTCTTTATTTGGGAATTGGTTTTTAAATTCGTTGTAGACTTGTATTTCATAGGGTTGTTATTAAATTCTTTTATTAGTTGTTTCTTATCAGTAAGGCAACAGTTTACTACGGGTTAATCTTCCAAATTTTATCCGAAGCTTCTAAGTATTCTGGCAAAGCAGCGGAACCATACCAAACATATAGTTCAGGTTCAAGATAATTTGCTTTTATAGCAGGGTCTGTTAATAATAATTCATTAGCTTCTGCTAGGGTTGGAACATCTAAAATAAAGATTCCTCTATAAGTTTTATCGTTTTTACCTATTGGTCCAGCAACAATTAGTTTTTTGTCTTCAACTAGTTTACTAATGTTCGTCATATGACCAGCAAAGCAACTGTCCTTTTTTACTTTATCAGTGTCAGCATTGCTTCCCGTTTTCAGTATAACCAATACAAACTTTTTCATTCCGTAATCATCAGCCCCTAATTTTGTTGCTAGGGCTTCATCATAATTCGGGTTGTTGTTTTGCCCGAATGTTGTACCTATAGTTAGTAATAGAAGTGAGATGGTGTAAATTAAGTTCATATTTTTTTGTTTTAAAAAGTAATTGTTTTTATACCTCTTCAGAGGCTTTATCTTTAAGTGCTTGACGCATTTTTTTCACTTCCATTTTTTTAAGCATCCAATCTGGGTAATTTGTAGGATCTTCAGCGTCATATATTTCTAAATATTGTGAGTTATCTGGTTGTATTAAATCGTCTTGTCTACAGCCTAAAATTGAAGCCGCTGTTTGTACTCCAGAGTATCCAGCTCCAGCAACACCATGTGATACAATACTAGCTCCGCACATGTATAAGTTTTCTATTTCACTTTTTGATTTGTAAGCAAACGGGCCAATGTATTTTAAGCTCTTTTCTGTACCGTAAACATTCCCTTCAGTAGAGTTTATATAGTACTCGTTAGTCATAGGAGTTCCTAAGTTCTGATGCACAATATGTGATCGGACACCTGGAAGCACTTTTTCTAAGCTATTTAAGAATTTTTCAATAAGTTGTTCTTTAAATTTTAAGTATTCAGGAGAGCGCTCTTTTTCTTCATTTTCAAAAGCACTAAACGCTTCATAATTTATATAAGTAATTACTTCTAATGTATGATGTTTTCCATCAAAACTGATTGGATCTTTCAACGTTGTACAACTGATAAATAATCCAGAAAATTCATCGCCAGATAAAATGTCTTTTTGTTGCATATCATTATATACATCATCAAGGTTTTTGTCTTGCATATACCAAATATTACCAGAATCTAAACCTGCCGCTTTTACATCCATATCTACAGTTAGAAACAGCATGATTGATGTACACGAGTATTTTGTGTTACTTAATCTTTTATGAAGCTTCTTACTAAGATTTTCTTTCCCAATTAAATCAAGGTATGTAATTCCTGGATCGGCATTTGAGATAACTCGATTCGCTAAAAATTGCTCTCCTGATTCAAGCTCAACACCAATTGCACGTTTCCTCTTTTTACTATGATCTAATAAAATATGTTTTACAGATGCACTAGTTTTTATTACACCATTATATGCTTTTATTTTATTGGTCATAGCCTTTGTTAAGGCGCCACCACCACCCATAGGGTAGAAGCCGCCAGAAGAATAATGATCCATTATAGCAGCATGCATTATAAAACTTGCTTTAGATGGGGGTAAACCATGATCGCCAAATTGAATTCCTAAAATACTTTTTAACAACGGGTCTTTAATATACCAATTCATAACACGTTTTAAAGTAAAAGGAGAATACTTTCCCATATGCTTCGTGCGAAAAGGGATTGTAATTTGTTGCCAAAAACCTCTAATTTTAGGAATTAATTTTAGTTGGTCGCCAACATTTTTTACGATTGTAAGGTATTTTCTTATATTCTTTTCTTCTTCAGGAAAACGTTCAACAAGCGCCGTTATAAAATCATTATAATTTGCAGGGTAATCGAAACGTTCTTTACCAATCCAACAATGTTCAAAAGCTTCAGGGTTCATTCTGTAAAAAGCAATATCATTAGCAATTCCCAAACCAGTATAGAGTTCATTTGTAGATTGTCCTTTTTCAAGTAAGCCTACATAGTGTACTCCAGGGGTGAATCGATGGCCGTTTAAGTAAAAACTATGACACCATCCTCCAGGAACATCATGTTGCTCTAACACCAATACTTTTTGCCCTTCACGTGATAGACATATAGCAGCGGATAATCCACCAGCTCCAGAGCCAATAATTATGGTGTCGTAATGATTTGGTTTTAAAGGGGTGGAGTCTGGGTGGTTTTTTGAGTTATTCATGTTTTTTTGATGCAAAAATAAATGAGCAAACAAGATAACTTTTTAAACCTATAAAACATATAATAAAGAGGCTTATCATTTAAAACATAAAAAGAAAGTTACGCATATGGCGGTGCGTAACTTTCTTAATAACTCAACTAAAAACTAATCGTCTATTTTTTAATGACTCTTTTACTAGATTCTTTATGAAAATCCTTTAAAACAGTCTTTGTTCTTTTTTTATCAGCCATTTTCCCATCAGTAGTTTTTAAATATTGTATAAAATGTCTACCCACAAAACGATATGCAGTTCCTGAGGTTGGGTGGTATAATTCTATTTCACCATCGGTAATAATACTTAATTCAAAATACTCATCAGCAAAGTAGTCGTAATCAAGAGTTAATGCTTTCACATAGTTAGTATCTGTAAAGTTTGAAACATTGTACAAACCGCTATAATCCCAGTATAGGTTGCTAATAGGTGTTCCGTTTACATCCTGTGAACTACTGAATTCATTGTTATTCCCACCTGCTAAAAACTGAATAAAGTTTTCTGCATCAAACTGAGTTGGTGAACCCCCAATAGTAGCTACTTTTTCCCAAGATTCGTATTCTTGTAAGAAATAATGAATATTGTCATAGAACACTAAATCATAATCAAAATTATTTCTACTATATCCGTATAAGAAGTATGATGTATTTGTCGGCCTGTGGTACAGTTCAATTTTATTCACATTAATATGAAAAACCTCTAGTTCCCAATAACCGTTTATGTCATGGCTTACTTCTACAATGTTATTATAGGTATTATAGTATCCAACATCAATTCCAAAACCATTTCCAGTATTACCAATTCCTACAAGGTTATTGTTAGCATATAAAGTTCCGTTTCTAAAAGAAATTGTAAACGCCTTTTGTAAAAAAGGGACTTCGCTGTTACCTATAGTTTCATTAATATCAACATACCATAAATCATATGAGTCCAAGGACTGATGTGTAGTTATAGGAGTATGATGATGAGGTTCTTCAATAACATCAACATGGCATGAAGATAGGAGTAAACTGAAGGTAAATAGTCCGAAAAGTAGTTTTAAATAATTCATAAGTATTTATTTATACTAGTATTGAAATCAACTTTTATGCCAAAACTAAAAAAGAGCTTGTATATATGAATTTAATCATATTTTTAATGCTGGATTTTTTTGTATTTTTGTCGTTTATAAGTAAGAAATAATATGAGTCAGAAAAAATACGCAGTTATCGGTGGAGGAAGTTGGGCAACAGCAATTGTAAAAATGCTGAGTGAGAACTGTTCTGAAATTGGCTGGTATATGCGTAATGAATCTGCTATTGAGCACTTACTTACAGAATATCATAATCCTAATTATTTAAGTTCTGTAGAGTTTGATATCAAAAAGTTACAATTAAGCTCAGATATTAATACCGTTATTGAAAGTGCAGATGTAGTTATTTTTGCAATTCCTTCAGCGTTTTTACATAAAGAATTACAGGGTTTAACAGTTTCATTAACTGATAAGATTATTTTTTCAGCAATAAAGGGAATTGTTCCTGAAAGTAGTTTGATTGTAGGAGAGCATTTTCATAAACAATACAATATTCCTTTTGAAAATATTGGAGTGATTACGGGGCCTTGTCATGCGGAAGAAGTAGCATTAGAGCGTTTATCTTATTTAACGATAGCAAGTGCAAGTGAAGCTCATGCTACTGTAGTTGCAAATGCCTTATCAAGTTGGTATATTAAATGTAAAATATCAGACGATATTATTGGTACTGAATATGCTGCAATGTTAAAGAATATTTATGCTATAGCTGCTGGTATTGCTCACGGATTAGGTTATGGAGATAACTTCCAGAGTGTGTTAATGAGTAATGGTATTCGTGAAATGAAGCGTTTTATTAAGAAGCGTCATAAAATGAAGCGTAATATTAATGACTCTGCTTATTTAGGAGATTTGTTAGTAACTGGATATTCGGTTTTTAGTAGAAATAGAATGTTTGGTAATATGATTGGTAAAGGGTACACAGTAAAATCCGCACAAATGGAAATGAGTATGGTTGCCGAAGGGTATTATGCTACAAAAAGTGCACATGCTTTAAATGTTTCTAGTAAAAAAGTAGCAAGAACTCCTATTATAGATGCAGTTCATGCAATTCTTTATGAAGGGAAAAATCCAAAGAAAATTTTCAAGAAACTTACTGATAAATTGGATTAGTTACTAGTTGATTCTATACCTCATTACTATTTTATGACTATCAGTAGTTTTCTTGTGGTAGTACATAATATTCTTGTCCGTGGTTAATGTAGGAGCCTCAACTAAATTAGCAATAGGTGATGAGAGTAGTACAGTTGGTACTGAAAAATTTGAAGTAGTATTTTCTCTTACTGCTACACATATTTCAAAATTAGTACTTGCTGAAATGTTGTCTTTTAAATATCTTGTATAATACAATTCTAAGTTGTCACTACTAATACAAGGGGCGTAATAAATGTAATTAGAATCGTTTATGTTTTGTAATATAACTGATGAGTTAGGAAGTGTATTAAAAGTAGTGTTGTTAATTTTTTGAGCTATACCCATAGTCGTTTCGCAGGGTCCTTGACAATTTTGTTCATCAAGACGAGCGTTGTTAAAATATAAAAACTGCCCGTCTAAACTTATACCGTGATCCATAACCAACCAACCTGGTGTATTCATATTAAAATCACCTTGTACTCTATTAATGTCAGTTACGTTTCCGTTGGAAAAACTTCCATGAAAAAGATTATTTAGTTCGGCAGGATAGTCCCTAGTTGAAGTCCAATAAAAATTACCGTTACTATCCATATCTGCAACAGCATCAAGATGTGAAGGAGTAGTCTGGTTAGTACCATTAACTTCACTTACAAATATAAAAGTAGTATCATCTATTTTTGTGGCGTAAAATAGTTTGGTGGCAATTCCGTCATTTACATTGTTAAAAAATAAATAATTTCCATCTGCCGATATAAATGGTTCCATAGCATCAAAAGTTAAACCAGTTATAGTTACATCTGTCTCTGGACCAAAGCTTGGGTAAATGGTTTGAGGAATTTGTGTTATTGGAGTTTCATCGGAAGAGCATGAAATGCACAACAGTAAACTAACTAAAACTATTGAAATGTATTTCATACTCTTTATTTTTAATTAAACGCAGGAACTATGTTTTCTACTTCTAAGTATTTAGGAACTTCATTGTTTAAAGTTTCTCCGGCAATCACTTTTTCATATAAACTTAAATAGGTTTCTGTCATCACTTTTGAGTTGAAGTATTTTACGGCATAATCATGACAGCGTTTTGGGTTGTAATCAAATGTTTTAATAGCGTTTGCTATTTCATCAGAATTTTCACCAGTAAACCCTACTTCCGGAGTGATTAGCTCAGCTAGTGATCCGTTTTTAGTTCCAAAAACCGCACAACCAGCGTACATACTTTCAGTAATAGCTATTCCGAAAGGCTCATGCCAAACAACCGGAAAAACAAGTGCTTTTGAGTTTTGTGCAATTTTCATTTTCACATCATTTTCTACCATACCATGAAAAGTGATGCTAGGGTTTAATAGGTATTTGAGTCCTCTTTTTACATTTCGAAAAGTCCATCTTTCACCACCCATTACATGTAATTTGTTTCCAGACTTTACAGCGATTTTTGCCGTACCAAATAAGTTTTTTATTTTCCAAGATGCTTTGGCAAGAAAATGAAGATAATCTCTGCTTCCTTCTAGATTAGGATTGGGGTAATCATCCCAGTCAATTCCGTTATATACAAACGAAGTTGATCCGTATCTTTTTGCGTGATTTTTAGATACAAATACCATATTGATATCCAATACTCTATTTGGAGCTGGATTACCTTCCATAGTAAACAAGTTTGGTTTATCTACTTCAGCCTCTAAAGAATGAAAAAAATGTACAACATCTACATCATTAGGAATATGTTCTTTAATACTTTTGTTTTCATCGAAAGGAATTACTGTTGCAAAATCACTTGTAGATCCTTCTTTAGCTAAAAAGTATACTTTATGACCAAGTTTAGAAAGTTCTTTACCTAAGCCCCAAATTACTCGTTCAGTTCCACCGTATTTTTTTGCAGGTAAAGTTGCTGTTTTATCTTCAATTAATATAATCATTGTCCTAATTGGTTTCAGTATTTATCTCTGTAAAGATACTATTAAACTATAAAAAGTCAAGTAGTATTTTTTGTAGTAAAAAGTTAAGCGGTGGTTTTCTTCCTTTTAAAAAGTAAACCCAATAAAGATCCTAAAAGAACCATAATAGCAATGGTAGGTTTAGGTCCAAAAACTAATATGCCGATTAGGAGGCCTACTATACCTCCAATAGCGCTTGCTATATATTTTCTACTGCTTTTATTGTTTTTAATTACGTAAATCATTGCTACAGAAAGCGTCATGCGTAATGCTGCTCCAACGATTGTTATTTCTACAATATCTCTCCAAAAATAGGCGAATATAAAAGCAATAATTACTGTTAATACAGTTGCATATCGTAAGTAATTAACTTTATGCTCCTTTTTAGTATTAAATATACTGTGCGAGGCAACAGCAAAAATAGAAGTGTCTGCAGTACTCATTAACCCCGCAAAAAATAAAATTAATAATAACGGTAACCATGATGGATTTAAGAAGTGTTTCATGGCATATACAAATACCGTATCTGGATCGAGTGATGGAATTTGTTGAAACACATATAATCCAATTAACAATAACATTAAGGAGATAAAAAGTACGGGAACTATAGCGAGTCCTAGCCCTAATTTTAAAGATTTTTCATTTTTAGCAGAATAACATAGTTGGTATCTGTCAGCCATACCAAAAACGGATAGCCCTCCATATAAAACAAGGCCTATAACAGTTCCTGGAGATACTTTTTTAGGTGTTGAATTATAAATTACATCTGTTAAATTTGGGATGTCAATAATTCCATAAATTACAATAATTAAAAACATAATGATAATTAATGCTTGAATGATATCAGTAATAATAACAGCTTTGTATCCTGAAAGGAGCACATAAGTAAGTACAACACCTGTTGTGATTAGTAATGCGGTTTCATAAGAAAATATATCAAAAAAAGCTATAATTTTTGCTCCTCCTGCAAGTGATAATACTACCCAGAAAAACTGTACAACTATTGTAGTAAGGTTGGTTATTAATGCTGTGTTTTTGTTTTTCGTAACAAAAGTAGGTAAGTCTCCTTGCGTGTAAAATTGACCTTTTAAGGAGAGTCGTTTAATTTTTGGAGCTGCCCAAAAGGCAAAAATTAAATAACCAACAACAGAGCCGATAGACATGGCAAATAATCCCCATCCAAAAGTATAAGCGTAGCCTGTATATGTAATCAAAGTGCTAACTCCAATAGCACCAGCGAATTTAGAGAATAAAATAGCTAAGCTATTTCTGTCTCTACCGCCAATTAAAAAATCTTCAGATGTAGAAGTTTTTGAAATGTAAAGAGATACTCCAATAATTAGAAATATATATGCTAATAAGTAAAGGTATAATTGCAATTGGTATGTGTTTTACTTCATCAAAACTCCTTTCGATTCCATATGAGGAATATCCCTTAATGCTTTTTTATTGATAGTGTTTTTACTGAAGATAAATTTTTTATCGTACAATTTAGCTTCTGCGAAATAACTAACACTAAATTTGTTGTTTAATTCAAAAACATCTTCCATCATCAGCTCAATTTTAGCATAAGACTTTTTAGGAATTACAGGTATTGCATGACGCATTTTAGAAGTACGACGGTCAGTATCATAACCTTCAGTAACCACAAAAACCATTTCTAAATCAGTATCTAAATCATTTACAAGGTATGCGTTCCAGTCATCAAATTCGAATTCAGTATTATATTCTAATACAATAGCAATATATACGCCTTCTGATTTTGGTATTTCGATGTCTTTTTTCATGTGTAGCGTTGCAAGTTTTATAAGTTTGCGAAATTACATAAAAAAACCGACTGATATTGATCAGTCGGTTTTTGAATTATTATTTTTAAATGATAGCTTATAATCCAGTTCCAATTTTTAAACCTATAAAAAATGTTCTAGGCATTCCTGGTCCGTAAACATAATTACTATCACGATCTTTACCTGTATCGAAATCAGTTTGGTATTCGTCAAAAATGTTTTTAACCCCTCCGAACACTTGCATGTCAGCACCTATTTTCTTTAGGTTAAAGGTATAGCTAGTTTTAATCCCTAATTCAGTAAAAGGAGAAGATTTACTGTTAGCTCCAATAGATTCATTTGGATCTGTAGGGTCTGGTATAACATGTATTAAATCCATTTTACCTGTATATACTAAGTTTAATGAAGTGTTAAATCTCTTCGATGGTGTATAACTTAAAGTAGCATACCCATAATTGTTAGGTGTTCTTAGGAATTCTTTTTGTGGAGCTAAATTGTCAAAATTAGCTACTGCTGTGTCAAAAAGGCTAGATTGTAGTGTGAAACCAGCTTCTATTTGTACTACTTTATCAAAATTTGCTCTACCTTCTAAAGTAACACCTTTTACGGTTGCGCCGTCTCCATTCCTTTTTTCAAAAATTTCACCTAAATTATCATCACCTATATGTTCTAAATAAAAGGCATCATCTAAATGAGTGTAAAATCCTTCTAAGGTAAAACCTGCTATAAAATGCTCGTTTCCTTTATCATAGTTAAATGATGCTGTATAGGTGTTTGAGCGTTCTTTTTTTAAATCATCGGCTAATTTAACTCTTGAAATCCCTCCACCTGAAAAAGCAATGTGTAAATCAGTATCAAAAGCTTGTGGGGCTCTAAAACCAGTACCCCAAGTAGCTCTAAATTGTGCTTTCCCAAAAGGTTTGTATAATAAAGAAATTCTAGGACTTGCTACATTGTTAGTAATGCTTCTATCATTTGCGAAATCCTTTAACCTGTGATTATCAAAACGTACTCCCGTTAATAAATTTAATTTTTCACTAATATCCCAGTCACTTTGAGCAAATACGCTTAAGTTTTTTGTTGTTTGGTCAGTTATGTATTGATAAGCGCTTATTTCATCCAACACTTCATCTTGTACATATTCTGATCCTAAAGTAAGTACATTATTACCGCCAATAAATTTTTCTAATTTATGATTTAATTGCATCCCACCTTGTATAGTCAAGTTTTTTGAAGTACCATAAGGAGGGTTGACTAAGTGGTTTTCATAGTCGGTTAAACCTGTAATAGGGTTAGTAGGACCTCCAATATCAGGTATAATTCCCGTGTAGTGTACACGTTCTGTATGTTGTGAAGCAGCATAAATAATAAAAGAACTCTTGTCTTCATTAAAATTAATTTGGTAGTCAGCACTTCCGATAAATACATCGTGGGTACGCTCTTCAGATTGTTCTGCTAAATGAGCTGCTCCTTCTACCATTTGTCCTCCAAATCTGTATTCGTTTAGTTTACTTAAACTAATTTCTAATTTTTGATTGTCTGTTGGCAAAAAGAATAAATTTGTTCCGAATGATAAGTTTTTTAATTCTGGTAATTCAGAAAAATTATCACCATTAGCATCGTATGCACTTCTTTGTCTGTTGTTAATGAAAAATGTAGCTCCAGTTGCTTTATCTTTACTGATAGCAGTTGCGTTTCCTGCTAAAATATTTTCAGTAGCACCTTTAAAGTTTTGGTGTGTAAACCCTAATTCGTAATTGTTTTTTCTTGGTATTTTTGTAATTACGTTTACAGTACCACCTATTGCACTAGATCCATAAAGAGCAGATCCACCACCACGTACAACCTCAATTCGGTCAATCATATTTGTTGGTATTTGTTCCATACCATATAAGCCAGTTAATGGACTGAATATAGGGCGGCCATTAATTAGTATTTGTGAATATCCACCTGTTAATCCGTTCATTCGTAATTGGGTGTAATTACAGGTTTGGCAATCGGTTTCTACACGTAGCCCAGTCTGAAATTTTAGTCCTTCAGACAGTGTACAGGCTTGTACGTTTTCTAGAGTTTTACTATTGATAACATTTACAATAACCGCAGAATTAGTCCTTTTTTTGTAAGTACGTGTCCCAGTTACTACTACTTGATCTAGGCTTGAAATATCTTCTTTTAAATCAAAATTGATGGTAACGTCATTATCTAAATGAATAGTTTTTTCACTTGTTTTGTATCCTACAGCATGAGCGGTAATAGTAATTTCACCATGATTCGATTTTAAATTATAAGCTCCATCCTCATTACAAGCAGCTCCATTTGAGCTTCCTTTTATAGTCACAGTAGCAAAAGCAATTGGGTTTTCTTGGCTGCTTACGGTTCCTTTTATGGTGTAAGTTGCTTTATTGTTATGTTGAGCAAAACTGATAAGGCTCAAAAATAGTATCAAAAGTATCGAGAGTTCTTTCTTCATCACTTAAATTATTTTTTTTGCAAATCTAATCAAATTTTTAGACCAACCTAAAAATAAATTAAAATACATCTAAAATTATATCGTATATTTGTCTAAAAAAGGGACTAATGCTTTCTAAATCAGAAGAAAATTATTTAAAAGCGATATTTCATTTAAGTGTAAAAGCTGAAAAAGGAATATCTACCAATGCAATAGCAAAGCAATTGGATACCAAAGCTTCATCGGTAACTGATATGGTTAAAAAATTATCAGATAAAGAATTGGTTTTGTATGTAAAATATCAAGGGGTAACACTGACAAAAAAAGGAGAGAAAATTGCAGCAAATGTAATTAGAAAACACCGTTTATGGGAAGTTTTGTTAGTAGAGAAATTTAATTTTAATTGGGATGAAGTACATGAAGTTGCTGAGCAATTAGAACACATTCATTCAAAAAAGTTGATAGATGAGATTGATGCATTTTTAGGTCACCCAAAGCATGATCCTCATGGTGATCCAATTCCAGATAAAGATGGGAATATTAATTTTTTAGAAAAATCATTACTTTCAACTATAGGGGTCAATAGTAAGGCAGTTTGTGTAGGGGTAAAAGATACATCTTCTGACTTTTTGCGTTATCTAGATAAACAAGAAATTGCTTTAGGGAAAGAAATTACGATCCTTGAGAAAGAGGCATTTGATAATTCAATGCGAATTAAAATTGCATCAAATGAATTTACCATTTCACAACAAATAGCAAATAATATTTACGTTAAAAATAAAGGATGAAAAATTATATAATTATATTAATTGCATTGGTAGCTTTTTCATGTAAAAAAGAGGTGCAAAAAGATTTAAAATATAGGAAATTAAGAGTAGTAACTACAACTTCTCAGATTACTGATTTGGTAAAAGAATTAGCTGGAGATGAAGTAGTTTTAGAAGGTTTAATGGGAGCAGGAATTGATCCACATTTATATAAAGCTAGTGAAGGTGATGTGACTAAGTTCTATAATGCCGATGTTATTTTTTATAGCGGATTGCATTTGGAAGGAAAGTTAGAAGATGTGTTTGAAAAAATGCGTCATCATGGGAAAACGACAATTGCTGTTTCGGATGCGATATCTAAATCAGAATTAATTTCATCAGCAGATTTTGCATCAAGTTACGATCCTCATTTTTGGTTTTCTATTTCGCAATGGAAAAAAGCAACTGAATATGTAGCTGAGGAATTATCAAAGTTAGATGCTAAAAATGCAAAAGAATATGCTGCTAATGCTAATAAATATATTGAAAAATTAACTGCATTAGAGAAAAATAATGCTGCTCAATTAGAAGTGTTGCCTAAAGAAAAGCGAATTTTAGTAACTGCTCATGATGCCTTTGCGTATTTCGGAAAATCATATGGTTTTCAAGTGGTAAGCTTACAAGGATTGTCAACTGCTACTGAAGCTGGAGTTCAGGATGTTCAGCGTATTTCAAATTTTATCATCAAGAATAATATCAAAGCTGTCTTTATAGAAAGCTCAGTTCCTGTGCGTACAGTAGAGGCATTGCAAGCAGCAGTAAAAGCTAAAAATCATCAAGTAGAAATTGGTGGAATCTTGTATTCAGATGCTCTTGGTAATTCAGATACTGTTGAAGGAACATACATTGGGATGTATGAGTACAATATGAAAACAATTGTTACTGCTTTAAAATAAACGATAACTGTATACACATGAAAGAGGAAATTGCAGTTGCAATAGACGATTTAACTGTTGCGTATAATTACAAGCCTGTTCTTTGGGACATTGATTTAACAATACCCAAAGGTGTTTTGATGGCTATTGTTGGTCCTAATGGAGCAGGTAAGAGTACACTTATAAAGGCAATATTAGGAATTATAAAGCCAATTGCAGGATCAGTGACTATTTTTGGAAAGCCATATAAAAAACAGCGTAAATTAGTTGCGTATGTACCTCAAAAAGGAAGTGTGGATTGGGATTTTCCAACAACTGCATTGGATGTTGTGTTAATGGGAACTTACGGTAGTTTAGGTTGGATAAAACGACCAGGGAAAGTAGAGAAAAAAGCAGCGTTAGAAGCGTTGGAAAAAGTAGGGATGTTGCCTTTTAAAAGTAGGCAAATAAGTCAGCTTTCAGGAGGGCAACAGCAACGAATATTTTTAGCCAGAGCATTAGTGCAGAATGCTGAAATATATTTTATGGATGAACCTTTTCAGGGAGTAGACGCAACTACAGAAAAGGCAATTATCAACATTTTAAAAATTTTACGTAAAGCTGGTAAAACAGTAATAGTTGTGCATCATGATTTACAAACTGTTCCAGAATATTTTGATTGGGTAACATTTTTGAATGTGAAACAAATTGCTACTGGTCCTGTAAAAGATATTTTTAATAATGAAAATTTGACAAAAACTTATGGTATTAATTACCAAGTAAGTATTCAAGAATAATTATAAAGCAATCGATTTAACTACATACATATCGCAACTTTTCTCAGATTATACGTTGAGAACAATTACAATTGGTACTGCAATTCTTGGTGCAGTATGTGGGATGTTGGGTAGTTTTGCAGTGTTACGAAAACAAAGTCTTTTAGGGGATGCTATTTCTCACGCAGCTTTGCCCGGGATTGCAGTTGCATTTTTAATTACGGGGGCTAAAGAAAGTAACACGTTGCTTTTAGGGGCGTTGATTAGTGGTTTGTTAGGTGCGTTCTGGATTAAATCAATCATAACAAAAACTCATTTAAAATCAGATACTGCTCTAGGGTTAATATTGTCACTATTTTTTGGTGTAGGAATGTTGTTGTTAACATTTATTCAAAAGCAACCCAATGCTAATCAAGCTGGATTAGATAAGTATTTATTTGGTCAAGCAGCTACTTTATTGGAAAAAGACGTGTGGTTTATGGCACTTGTGTCAGGGGTTTGTTTGGCTGTGTTGTTGTTGTTTTGGAAAGAGTTTAAGTTGTTGTTATTTGATGCTGATTATACAAAAACCTTGGGGTTTAATATAAAGTTGTTAGATGCATTAATTACATCGTTTATTGTTGCTGCAATTATTTTAGGATTACAAACTGTTGGGGTGGTTTTAATGAGTGCAATGTTATTGGCTCCAGCCGCTGCGGCAAGACAATGGACAAATAGTTTGGCTGTAATGGTTGGCTTAGCGGCAGTCTTCGGAGCTTTTTCTGGAATAATTGGAACTGGAATAAGTGCGAATTATCCTAATTTATCTACCGGACCAGTAATTGTACTGGTTGCTTCTGTGTTTGTGTTGGTATCGTTTGTTTTTTCGCCAGGAAGAGGATTATTATTTAAAGAGATAAGGTTTAGGAAAAACAGAAACGATTTAAAATTACATAAAACATTATCATTTATGTATGATATTGCAAAAAATCACGAAGATATTAGCCATCCTCATGCGATTAAAATATTAAATAACTTTCAAGGGTATACTAAAAAATCACTTCATAAATTAGAGAAAGAAAACTTAATTGTTATAAATGGAGTAAATTGGTCATTAACTAAAGAAGGCTTTTATAAAGCAAAGAATTTGTATAATCAAAATGAATATGCAAATGACTAGTGCTCAGGTAGAAATACAATTAATTGCGAGTTTGGTAGCTATTGCTTGTGCGATTCCTGGTGTGTTTTTAGTGCTTAGAAAAATGGCTCTAATTAGCGATGCCATAAGTCATGCAATTTTACCAGGAATTGTAGTTGGGTTTTTTATCACACACGATATGTCTTCCCCTTTATTAATTATACTTGCTGCATTTACTGGTATGTTAACGGTTTTTTTAGTAGAGTTTATTCAGAAAACTGGTTTGGTAAAAGAAGATACTGCCATAGGTTTGATATTTCCTGCGTTATTTAGTATTGGAGTGATACTAATAGCTCAAAATGCTAATGATGTCCATTTGGATATTGATGCAGTTTTACTTGGGGAATTAGCTTTTGCACCTTTTGATAGGTTGGAATTGTTTGGTTTGGATTTTGGTCCAAAATCACTGTGGGTAATCGGAACAATTTTAGTAGTAACATTAAGTTTATTAATTGCATTTTTTAAAGAATTAAAGGTGAGTACTTTTGATGTAGGACTTGCATCAGTATTAGGGTTTTCTCCAGTAGTATTGCATTACGGATTAATGACTGTTGCTTCAGTAACTACGGTTGGAGCATTTGATGCTGTTGGTGCAATATTGGTAGTAGCATTAACTATAGCTCCTGCAGCTACGGCTTATTTATTGACTAAAGATTTAAAAAGCATGCTTTTCCTATCTGTAGGTTTTGGTGTTTTTTCCGCAATTTCTGGTTACTGGTTGGCACATGGGTTGGATGCTTCAATTGCTGGATCAATAGCAAGTGTTTTAGGAGTTGTGTTTTTAATGGTGTTCTTATTTGCTCCTTCTACAGGAATGATATCAGTTGCATATAAGCAACAGCGTCAGAAAATAGAAGTGCTATTATTAACTTTTTTGCTGCATTTAAAAAATCATTCAGAAAAGAAGGAACGACATGTAAATCACTTAGGTGAACATATTAATTGGCAGAAGACTCAAGCTAAATCGGTTTTGGAATTGGCTTTAAAAAACAATATGATTATTATTGAATCTGATATTGTGTCACTAACAGATAAAGGAAATGTATTTACCGAAAATGCAATTAACTACATTACAGATCATAGTGAAGAGGCGATAGAAGAAATGAAAAAAGAATTCTTTTTGTTTCGTGGGTAGTAATAAGTTGGATAAGGAATGGACTTATTAACAATATTTTTTTTGATTAGAATTGTTTTTCTTTGTTTTTGATAGCTTAAAACATACGTGTTTTGTGTTTTTCTTTTTTTTAAAAACATCACGTGAGCCTATAGCTTTGTTAAATAGTTTGTTAACTTAAAAAAAACCCTTAACAAAATTTTAATTATCACATTTTTTTCTATATTTGTTGCCACAGAAATATGATGTTTGTGTCATAAATTTGTTAATAACTAATATTGATTAGTTTAAAAATATGTGGTTTGTCCCTGTTTTTTTTGGACAGTACATTTTTTTTTATATTTTTACACCATATGAAACACAATAAACAAAAAGCGTTTTTTCTAGTACTAGCATTGTTATTTACAGTGCCAGCTTTATTTGCTATTGAAGCAGGAGATCCGCCACCACCAACACCACCACCTGGTTTGCCAGTTGATGGAGGAGTGTTAGCTTTGTTAGTTGCAGGGTTGTTTTATGGAGTGAAAAAATCTTTCAAGAAAAAATAATTATTTCTTATTATGTAGTCTTGCTACATATTTTCCTATCACATCAAATTCTAAATTAATTACACTGCCAATTTCAATGTTTTTGAAAATTGTATTTTCATAGGTGTAAGGGATTATTGCTACGCTAAATTGATCTTCTTTAGAGTTCACAACAGTTAAACTGGTGCCGCTTATAGTTATAGAACCTTTTTCTATAGTAACATTTCCTAAAGTGTTATCATATTGAAAAGTAAAAATCCAACTCCCATTTTCTTCTTTTATTGCAATACATTTCCCAGTTTGATCTACATGTCCCTGTACTATATGTCCGTCTAATCTGTCGCCAAGTTTCATTCCTCGTTCAAGGTTTACAACGTCATTAACCTTCAGTAAATTTAAATTTGTTTTCTGAAGAGTTTCTTGAATAGCTGTAACGATGTATTCATCTTCACTTAACGCTACAACAGTTAAGCATACTCCGTTATGGGCTACGCTTTGATCTATTTTTAACTCTTTGGTGAAATCGCTTTTTATAGTGTAATGAACATTTGTTCCTTCGTTTTCTATAGTAATAACTTTTCCTAGAGATTCAATTATGCCTGTAAACATGTTTAATAAAATAATTGGTTACTTTTGTGTTTTCAAAATTACAATAAATTTACTTTTTTTAGTTCTAAAGTAACCGTTAAAAGGAATCCTTTTCATAAGATATAAATATTGCCTCATTATATGAATGTAGATAAAAAAATAAGTATTGGTATTTCTGTAGGAGATTTAAATGGCATTGGAGCCGAGATTATATTAAAAACATTTGCTGATCCAAGGATGTTTGACTTTTGTACACCTGTTGTTTTTGCATCTCATAAATCAATTCAATATTTAAAGAAGCATTTAAATTTAACGACTCAAACGCAACGAGTAGATAGTTTAGATAAATTGGTTGATAAAAAGCTGAACATTATAAATGTTTGGGATGAGTCATTTAATTTCGAATTTGGAAAAGAAAGTAAAAAAGCTGGTGAGTTGGCAATTGTGTCGCTTAAAGCAGCAACCAGTGCTTTAAAAGAGAAGAAGATAAATGGGCTTTTAACAGCTCCTATTAATAAGGCTAATATTCAATCGGAAGATTTTTCATTTCCAGGACACACTGATTATTTAGCTCAAGAATTAGATGGAAATGCATTAATGTTTATGGTTTCTGAAGGGTTAAAGGTTGGTTTACTTACGGATCATGTAGCTGTAAAAGATGTAGCAAGTGAGATAACACCTAAGTTAATTAAGGAAAAGATTACAACCATAAATGAATCTTTAAAGAAAGACTTTAGGATAAACAAGCCTAGAATTGCAGTTTTGGGAATTAATCCTCATTCTGGTGATAATGGTGTTATAGGTAAAGAAGATGATGAGGTGTTAAAGCCTGCAATAGAATCTCTTTATAATAATAATATTATGGTTTTTGGACCCTATGCAGCTGATAGTTTTTTCGGGTCTAATAACTATGAAAAATTTGATGCCGTTGTTGCTTCATATCATGATCAGGGGTTAATACCTTTCAAGACTTTAACTTTTGGGAATGGGGTAAACTATACGGCAGGCTTGTCTGAGGTGAGAACATCTCCAGATCATGGTACAGCATATGAAATAGCAGGAAAAGGTATTGCTGATGAAAGCTCATTTAAGGAGGCATTGTTTGAAGCAATTAAAATAGTGAAAAACAGAGAAGAATATTCGCAACTCACTAAAGACGTGTTACGAAAGCGTAAAAAGATATAAACAAAAAAATGTTGATATCTAGCGCATATGTAAAATAAAATGTTTTATATTTGCAGACTCAAAATAATTTTTTCAAATAATTGATGTATGAAAGAGTTTATAGTCCCGTTTGTTGGATTAAAGGAAGGAAAACATAATTTTGAGTTTAAAATAACCAAAGCGTTCTTTGATTTTTTTGATTATGACGAATTTAATGATGTGGCAATTACCACATCGTTATTGTTAAACAAAACAAGCACAATGATGGAGCTGGATTTTATTGCTCAGGGAACCATTAATGTGAATTGTGATTTAACAAACGAACCATTTGATGAAACAATAAAAACTGAGTTAAAGTTAATTGTGCGTTTTGGTGAGGAATTTAATGATGAAAACGAAGAGATTTTAATATTACCTCACGGTGAATATGAAGTTGATGTAAAACAATATATTTATGAGATGATTGTTTTGGCAAAACCGTTTAAATTAAGTCATCCAGGAATTGAAGACGGTACATTGGATATAGAAATATTATCTAGTATTGAAAAATATAGTTTAAAAGAGAATATCGAGGAAGGCTCAGAAGATGTAGATCCTCGTTGGAATAAATTAAAGAATCTATTAACAGACAAATAAGAATAAAATGGCACATCCTAAGAGAAAAATCTCGAAAACAAGAAGAGATAAAAGAAGAACTCATTATAAGGCAACTGTACCTCAAATAGCTACTTGTCCAACAACAGGTGAGGCGCATCTATATCATAGAGCTCACTGGTTTGAAGGGAAGTTATATCACAGAGGTCAAGTTTTAATTGACAATTCTGTAGAAGAAGAAGTAGAAGACTAAATATATAATGGTGTAACTATTAGATTAACTCTCACGTAAGTGAGAGTTTTTTTGTTTTATTTCATCAAGTATTTTAAAGTTTAGCTTACTTGAAGAATAAAGTTAAATAATAGCATATAAATTTTCATATCTCTTAAAAAGAGGTTATTTTGCACTACTTTTTGAACAAAACAAGGAAAAAACAGTGGTTTTTGCTCCTTTTTTAAACAAAAGCAAAAAAAAATGAATAAAATAACTGCAGCAATAACAGCAGTCGGAGCATATGTTCCTGACTACGTATTAACCAATGATATATTGGCAACAATGGTTGATACTAATGATGAGTGGATAACCACTAGAACTGGTATTAAGGAAAGAAGGTTGCTTAAAAAAGATGGAGAAGGAACTTCTTATCTTGCAATAAAAGCAGCTAATAATTTATTAACAAAGTCAAAGCTAGATCCTAAGGAGATAGATATGGTTATAGTTGCAAGTGTTACTCCAGATATGCCGGTAGCAGCAACAGCAGTTTATGTAGCAACTCAAATTGGTGCAACAAATGCATTTGCATATGATTTAAATGCGGCTTGTTCTGGGTTTTTATATGGAATGTCTACAGCTTCAGCTTATATAGCTTCAGGAAAATATAAAAAAATATTACTAATTGGTGCAGATAAAATGTCATCAATAATTGATTATACTGATCGTACAACTTCTATTATTTTTGGTGATGGAGCTGGCGCAGTATTATTTGAACCTAACAATGAAGGCTTAGGTTTGATGGATGAATATTTAAGGAGTGATGGAGTAGGAAGAGCGGCATTAAATATTCCTGCAGGAGGATCTATATTACCTCCTACTGAAGAAACAACAAAAAACAAGCAACATTTTGTAGTGCAAGATGGTAGAACTGTATTTAAAAATGCAGTATCTAATATGGCTGATGTAAGTGAAAGAATCATGAAACGTAATGACTTAAGTCATGAAGATGTTAATTGGTTAGTAGCACATCAAGCTAACAAGCGTATTATAGACGCTACTTCTCAAAGAATGGGTGTTTCAGATGAAAAAGTATTGATGAATATTCAACGATATGGAAATACAACTTCAGCAACATTACCTTTGTTGTTGAGTGATTTTGAAAGTAAATTAAAAAAAGGAGATAATATTGTTTTTGCTGCTTTTGGTGGTGGATTCACTTGGGGGTCTATCTATTTAAAATGGGCATATAACTCTTAATATAAAAAAAATTAATAATCTAAATTTATTATAATGGATTTAAAAGAAGTTCAAAATTTAATAAAATTCGTAGCAAAATCTGGTGTAAGCGAGGTAAAGTTAGAAATGGATGATATGAAAATCACCATTAAAACAGGAGGTGATGAAGCAACAACTATTGTTCAGCAAATGCCAATGGGTGCTGCTCCAATAATACAGGCTGCTGCTCCAGTTGCTGCCGCTGCACCTGTAGCTGCAACTCCGGCTGTAGAAGCTACTGCACCTACATCTGACGATTCAAAATACATAACTGTTAAGTCTCCAATTATTGGAACAATGTATAGAAAACCATCTCCAGACAAGCCTATGTTTGTTGAAGTAGGTCAAACTATTGCAGAAGGTGATGTATTGTGTATTATTGAAGCAATGAAATTATTTAACGAAATTGAATCAGAAGTATCTGGTAAAATCGTTAAAGTATTAGTGGATGATTCTTCACCAGTTGAATTTGATCAACCATTATTTTTAGTTGACCCATCATAAATATAAAATCGCAATTTTCAATGATCAAATTACAAGAAATTGCGATTTGTTTTTTGTATCATATGTGATTTAAGTTTACAAGTTTAACGACTTAAAAGTTTAGAAGCTATTAAGTAAAACTTCGGAATATCGGAACTTAAACTAAAATATTATGTTTAAAAAAATACTTATCGCCAATAGAGGTGAAATTGCTTTACGTGTTATTAGAACATGTAGGGAAATGGGAATCAAAACTGTAGCAGTATATTCTACAGCTGATGCGGAGAGCTTACATGTGAAGTTTGCTGATGAAGCTGTATGTATTGGTCCTGCTCCAAGTGCAGATTCTTATTTAAAAATGTCAAACATTATTGCAGCGGCAGAAATTACTAATGCAGATGCAATTCATCCCGGATACGGATTCTTGTCAGAAAATGCTAAATTTTCAAGAATTTGTGACGAGCACGATATTAAGTTTATTGGTGCATCTGGTGATATGATTGATAGAATGGGAGATAAAGCTAACGCTAAAACCACCATGATTGAAGCTGGAGTACCATGTGTTCCAGGAAGTGAAGGTGTTATCGAATCTTTTGAAGACTGTGTAACAACAGCTGAAGAAACAGGATATCCAGTAATGCTTAAAGCATCTGCCGGTGGTGGAGGTAAAGGTATGCGTGCTGTTTGGAAAGCTGAAGATTTAAGGGATGCATGGGATTCTGCACGTCAAGAATCTAAAGCAGCCTTTGGTAATGATGATATGTATATGGAAAAGCTTATTGAAGAGCCAAGACATATAGAAATTCAAATCATCGGAGATTCTACAGGTAAAGCATGTCACTTATCAGAAAGAGATTGTTCAGTACAGCGTCGTCATCAAAAATTAACGGAAGAAACACCATCACCGTTTATGACTGATGAATTGCGTGAAAGAATGGGAGAGGCTGGTGTTAAAGCAGCTGAGTACATTAAGTATGAAGGAGCTGGAACTGTTGAGTTTTTAGTTGATAAGCATAGAAATTTCTATTTTATGGAAATGAATACGCGTATTCAGGTAGAGCACCCAATTACGGAGGAAGTTGTTAATTATGACTTAATACGTGAGCAAATAAGGGTGGCAGCTGGAATTCCAATTTCAGGTAAAAACTATTTCCCGCAAATGCATTCAATAGAGTGTAGAATTAATGCAGAAGATCCGTATCATGGATTCAGGCCTTCTCCAGGAGTAATTACAACATTGCATGCCCCGGGTGGACATGGAGTGCGATTAGATACTCATGTGTATGCAGGGTATATGATACCGCCAAATTATGATTCTATGATTGCTAAATTAATTACTACTGCTCAAACGAGAGAAGAAGCAATTAATAAGATGAAGCGCGCATTAGATGAATTTGTTATTGAAGGTGTTAAGACAACAATTCCTTTCCACAGACAATTAATGGACGAACCGGATTATGTTGCTGGTAATTATACTACCAAATTCATGGAGGACTTCGTGATGGCAAAAAAAATTAGTACGATATAAGTGTATTCCCGAATTGTCGGGGTTCTTTTATAAAGATATGAAGCCTCTATTTATTTAGAGGCTTTTTTTATGGTGTATCTTTTACTCGAGTAAAAGTCAGGCTATCCGCTGTATCTTTTCTTTAAAAAAAGAAAAAGATGGTGCTACTATCCTTAACACAAAACGGTAAATTGCAATATGAATTTAAGTTATTGGGAAAAAACAGAATGGTTTTCTAACGTCGATTTTACAATTGTTGGAAGTGGAATTGTAGGATTGAATACTGCAATTGCTTTGCAGAAAAAACATCCAAATGCTAAAATAGTAGTTTTAGAAAGAGGGGTGTTGCCTCATGGAGCAAGTACAAAGAATGCGGGGTTTGCTTGTTTTGGAAGTATTTCCGAGATATTATCCGACCTTAAATCACATTCTGAGGATGAAGTGTTACAATTGGTAGAAAAGCGCTGGAAAGGGCTTGAGTTACTTAGAAGTAATTTAGGAGATACAAGAATTGATTTTCAACGACATGGAAGTTTTGAATTGTTTTCCAATGACAATACATTATTTGATACTTGTTCAGATCAGATGCAAGAGGTAAATAAAATGCTTCAACCTATTTTCACAGAAGATGTTTTTAGTATTTCTGAGAATAGGTTTGGTTTTAACAATGTGAAGGGAAACTATGTATTTAATCAGTTTGAAGGACAAATAGATACTGGTAAAATGATGGGGGCGCTATTACAATTAGCACAATCTAAAGGGGTGAAAATATTAAATAATATTACTGTTAAATCATTCATTGAAAGTGCTACTCATGTTGAAGTTAATCTTGATTCTGATTTTTCTTTTAAAACAACTAAGTTGTTAATAGCTACCAATGGTTTTGCAAAGCACTTATTAAATGAGGAGGTAGAACCAGCTCGAGCTCAAGTGTTAATAACAAAACCAATCGATAATTTACATATAAAAGGCACCTTTCATTTTGATGAGGGTTATTATTATTTCAGAAATATTAATAACAGAATTCTTTTTGGTGGAGGTAGAAACTTAGATTTTAAAAGTGAAGAAACTACTGTTATGAAAACTTCTGAATTGATTCAAAATCAATTAGAAAATCATTTAAAAAATATCATATTACCTAATGCTTTATTTGAAATTGAGCATAGATGGACAGGAGTTATGGGTGTTGGTGCTCAAAAAAAAACAATAGTAAAGCAGGTTTCTACAAATGTGTATTGTGGAGTTCGTTTAGGTGGAATGGGGGTTGCTATTGGAAGTTTGATAGGGGAAGAATTAGCTAATTTAGTGTGATGACTATAAAGGAAGAATTGTATAGAGAATGTAAAGTCTTTCTTGATGATAGGCTGCAAGCTGTACTTGATAGAATCGAAAATATTCAAGAATCATTGAAATCAGAAACTAAAAGCTCCGCGGGCGACAAGCATGAAACTGGTAGGGCAATGTTACAACTGGAACGTGAAAAAGCTGGGAATCAATTAGCGGATATCCAAAAACAACAAGATTTATTTTTAAGAGTACTAATTGATACTACTTCAGAGGTAGCTAGATTAGGTAGTGTTGTAGCTACTGATAAAGGAGCCTATTTTTTAGCGATTAGTGTAGGAGCAGTTGTAGTAAAAGCAAAAACGTATTATGCTATTTCTCCGCGTTCACCAATAGGAAAAGTATTGTTAGGTAAAAAGAATGGAGACATGTTTGTTTTCAATGGAGAAACACAACAAATTATAGAAGTACTATAAGTGAATAAAGGCTCTACGAATGTAAAGCCTTTATATATGATTTTTTATTTGTTTAATTATAGTAATGAGCAACTACAACAATTTCGTCATCACCACCACCAATTTGCATTTTTACGGCACCAGTTCCACCAGTATTTCCAACAAACATAACACCCGCAAACATAGGTGTATAAGTTCCAGGTCCTAACTTTACGTAATCATGTCCTGTTGCATAAAACTCTTTGCCAAACCCCTCTAGTCCACTTGCTCCATTAGAGTTTCCATTAGTATAAAACTGTCCGCTATATCCTAAAGATCCAGCATTTCCAGCAAATGTTATAGGATTTCCATCTACATCAGTGTCAACTAAAGTTGCATCACCAGGATTTACACTTGCTGGTCCATTTCTTCTTAAATAGACATAAAATTGAACAGTTCGTGCATGCTCGTCACTAATACCAATACCGCTCTTATAAATTTCATAAGACAAGGAGTAGTTAATTTCAACAATTGCATTTCTTGTTAGTGTAAACGTATCTAATCCTGGACCTGATTGTCTTGGCCAACCAGCTTGACTGTACCCACTACCAACACCTGTTTGGTTAATTACATTAGAATTAGCCCCCCCAGTGTCCAATGGGTCTTCTAGATAATTTGCAGGATTAAATAATACTTCAATATCTGTAGAGCCATCACCTAATACTAAGTCACCGTCAGTATCAACATACACTCTGGTATTTTCTATGTTTCCTAAATTTAAATTATTGTTAGCTAAATTTAGACCTTCTACACGAATTGTAGAGTTTGCTCCTTCAATATGTAACTCTTCTTGGGGCGTAGTTGTATTAATGCCTACTTGTGCCAAAGACAGAGATGTTACTATTAAAGATATATATATAAATGTGTTTTTCATAATTTGACTATTAGTTGTAAATACGGATTTTTAAATTATCTGATGACCCACCAAACCCTACATAAGTTTTTCTATTAGTTCCGTCTTTAGTTTCTCCAAAGAACACTAAGGCATGATTTCCTGCAGGAATACCACCGTAACCAACACCGTGAATAAATGCATACCCTACTGAGCCTTGATTTTGAGAGGAATATGCTTCACCATGTAGTCCATAAACTTTTGAAAGTTCAGTAGCATCTAAGCCATCATTGTTTAAATCGATATAAAAATAAGTGTGTATTGTTCTTGCTGACATATCGTTAAAGGGAGATGCTGCTGGCATTGGTAAAAATTCGTCAGATAAATCAAGAGTCAATACGTAGCGAACTTCAATTAATGCCGTTTGAGGGCTTGAAAACGGAACAGACACGAGTTGATGTGGAGTAGAGTCTGTTATCAGTTCACTATTCTCAACAACTGTTCCATCGCCATAAGGACCGTTTGGGATAAAGTTTTCAAAAGAAATTAAAAAATTTAATGGCTCTGAATCTCCTAGGTTCCCACCATTATATCCTGGGGGGGAAACCGTTAAGTCTCCATCAGGAGTAACAAAAATAGGTGCTAATTCTACACCATCATTTAAAAGAGGTTCATTAATACTGTTTTGACTCTCAATACGAATTGTAGATGTGGCTCCGGCAACATGCAAATCCTGTTGAGGATCAACTGTACCAATACCTACTTGAGCAAAAGAGGTATTAAAAAATAATACAAAAATAAAGTATATAAGTTTTTTCATGAGTAATAATTATTAGTAGATACGGACAAAAATGGCATCTGGACCACCTGCAAATTTAATATGTGTGTTTTGATCAGAAAATCCAGAGGAAACCGTTCCATAAAAACGAAGTGTGTGAGTTCCTACGGGTAAACTGATGTATGTAGTACCAGAATTATATATAAAGCCTGTAGCGGCATCTGGCGCAGCAGCAGGGTTTGATATAGCATCATTATTGTTATAATAACATTTTGAGCTCTGTCCATACCTTCTTACTGTAGATGTTAATATTGGATCATTTAAAGTGAAGAAGTTTGTAATTTGACGTGCATAAGCATCTTTTATGATGTTAAAAGCAGGGTCTGCAAACACTTCCATGCTTATAGAGTATTTCAACTCAACAATAACAGGTCTAGTAAGTGTTAATGGAATGTCTAAAATCTCAACAGTTTCGTAGCCATCATTAGGTCCACCTGCAGGAATAGTTACTGTACCATTAATTCCGGTAGTTGTCCAGGGGTCGTATCCATCACTATTTTGAGTGGCTGAAATTTCTAAGGTAAGGTCTCCGTTAGCATCAACATACACAGGGTATGTCATGCCGACTTCATCTCCATTGTAACCATTGTTTGTTCCGTTTAAGCCATCTACTCTGATAGTTCCGGTTTGTGAACCTAAATGTAGTTTTTGTTCAGGGGTGAGTTCATTAATTCCTGTTCCACTTGTTTGTCCAAAGCAGATGCTACCCCATAATAAATAGGGTAAAATTAGTATTTTATTCATCGGGTAATTAAATATTGGTTAAATATTTAGTAGGAAATTCTTAATTCGGGACTGCAAACATATTTAAAACATTCTATAAATCAAATGGTTAGTTAATAATTTTGTTGGTACTTATGAACAATTAGATGAGTGGTAAAAAAAAAGGATTATGTGCTTAACCTATGTTGGTGTTAAAAAAATATAAGCAATAGTAAGCCTTGTATTGTTATTTAAAAGGTAGGAAACTCTGTAACCCCAAGTATATAAAACAAAAAAGACCTTACATTGCTGTAAAGTCTTTGTTTGAAGGTGGTCCCACTTGGGCTCTATGATTACTTCATTAAACTAGTGTTTATAGTAGTTAAGATGCTATTTTGTTTTATGGTATGCCTAAAAGTGTGTCTTTAAGAGTTTAATTAACATTTTCAACTATTAATTCTTCTTGTAAATCACTTATAAACTCATAAATTTCAACAATAATTTGATCATTAGTCTTTTTATACGAATCTTCTTTTATTTTTTCTTTAAGTAATAATATTTCATCAATATTTTTTTTTGAATCATTTATAACCTTTTCAAAGGTTTTGAATTTATCACTTTGGCAATTATATTTAAATAAATGATCATACTTGAGTGGGAAAAATAAAATTTCATTGTATAGTTCTTTTAATAAAAGAATCATTTCAAACGCCTTGTTTCCTAGTTCATCTTTTGCCCGCTCTATATTTCCATTTCCATTTGTCAAAATATTTATGGTCTGACATTTTACTTCTATATCAACATATTCTTTTATCTTTCTAGTAAGCATGTCATATGCCTTGATCTTATGCTCCGATAAAAAATATTCATGTCTTTGAGCTTCCTCTTTTTTGAAATAAGAATACCTTTCTATTTGTTCCTTTTTAAAGTAATTTAATTTTTCTTCGGAGTCATCTTTACTTAATTTCATTGATATAAATGCTAATAATAAAGTGCCTACTAAAGCTATAATTGGGTTTAAAACACCTCCTAAATAATCACCAAAAGCTCCCCAATCAGTAGAGTCCCTAGATATGCCCTGTTTATAGAAGTTTGTAATATATAATAGTATTGTAACGGTAATAAGCACCACTAAAGAAATTAAAGAATATATTATATACTTTCTATTCTCGTTATTTTTCATTTTATCAACATCATCTTTTTCTTTCATATTTTGTTGTTTTAACTAAATTAAGTTAGTTTTCATTTTTTATAAATGTACAAAATCACCTACCTAAAAACATTGAAAAATTAATAACATTATTAATAACTTACATTAAGTCTCTGTCTGCAAAACTGTAGAAATCATTCTTTGTAATAATCATGTTGTCTAGTACTTGAATATCTAAGTACTCAGATGCTTTTTTTACTTTCTCATATAGTCTTCTATCTGCCTCACTAGGTCTTAGACTCCCACTAGGGTGGTTGTGTACAAGAATTATATTACTTGAAGCAGATTTGATTGCTACTGCAAACAAGAGCTTTAAATCTACTACACAAGCTGTCATACCGCCTTTAGACAAAGTATGAATTCCTAATATTTCATTAGCTCTGTTGAGTAACATGATTTTAAACTCCTCATATAATTCTATCGTGTCTTTATTCCAGTTTTTTAGTAATTCATAATATGCGTTTTGACTGTTAAATACTTTAGTTCTTTCTCCTTTTGGTGTTGGAATATATTTTATTTCTATTTCTGAGATTGTGTTGTTCATAAGGATTAGTATTTTAGGTGAATTAACATATATATAATAATATGAGGTACAATGAATCCTTAAAAATTAAGGATAAAATTGGTAAAAACAGTGATACTGTAAAAAGGCTAATTAAGGTGATAGATAGTAATAAAAATGTTTTACTATACGCTGACCCAGGAACTGGAAAGACAAGATTCTTTATAGATTATGGTCGTTGGTTAATTCAAGAAAAAATAGCACGTAAAATTGTCCTACTATTACCTCTAACTATAATACAAGACCAAACCAAACAAGAGTTCAATAAGTTTGGCGTAAAGAATATTGTAATTGTCAACAAAGATAAATCAACAGTTACCCAAGAAGATTATAATAATAATCAAATTTTTATTTCAACTTTTCAAGGGCTAAGTAAATTTAATAAATACTTACAGCCACTAGACATTATTGCAGTTGATGAAGCTCATACATTTTTGAATGGCTATCAAAAAAATGACAAAGTAGAATATTATAACAAAACTTTATATGGCTTATATATAACTAAAGCCAGAGTGGTTTTAATGACCGGAACCCCGCCAGATGCCTTAGAACACTTTTTTAATTTATATAAAGTTCAGATTAAAAAAACTGATGAAATTAAAAAAGCAAAAATATCATTGATTTTATCTACTGAAAAAAGTATTATTAAGAATGCTATTCTCTTTGCCAAGCAGATCAAAAAAAATCAAAAAAATAAAACTCACTGCATCTATATTAAAGATAAAAAAATATGCAGAAGTGTTAATGATCAATTAATTGCGCTAGGTTATATTTCAAAAGTACTAACTGCTGATTCCAAAAAAGGAGATTTGTATTTAAAGATTGAGAAAGAACAAGTTATAGATGAAAATTTAGACTTTTTGATAACTACAAATGTGATTAGTACAGGCGCAAACATTATGAATGAAAACATAGGCACTTGTTTAATGATTAATGAATATAACCCTTATGAAATAAAACAATTCTCTAAAAGATTTAGAAAAAAACTAGACATCAACATTAAAGTCATTTACACAAGAAATAAAAGCAATTCTGAGGTCTATAATAAAGCAATTGAATATAGAAAAACAACTAGGGCTTTTTGCAAATCAATAAGAGCTACTACACACAATTACACATATGATGCTCATCCGTTTAGGGTAAATAATAATTTTTCAGATTATTCACCAATTAACTTAACTAGAGAGATAATACATGACCTTGTAATGTATGAATCAGAACATTATAAAACTATTTACAATTCTGCTTCCATAGAAACAATTAAAGAGGAATTAAACAAATATGATGATATTCAAGCAACGTTTACTGCAATTGACATTGATGAAAATAACCCTATTCAATTAGCTGAAATCAAAGATAGTTTTGAAGCTAAAAAAGAGGCTGTTTTAGATGATTTTATTGAAAATATTGATGAATATCTATTAGCTTTACGTAGAAGGTTAGAAAGTGTCTCTAACTTCTATATAGCAAATCAAATCGTAGAATTAGTACCAATAGAATCTAAAGTTCCTCATGTACGAGATGAAGTCTTTGAAAATATTAAAAACCCCTATTTTTGCTCTGAAATCCTTGAAAAAGTATTAGTAATAATTAAAGATATTAATAGTCTAAAAAAAGCATTATTAGTTATAAAGCATTTAAAGTCCTCAACAGCTCTAAATCAGTTGATGAATACTATCAGACTTAATCAAACAATCTATGTAGCATACCAAATTGATCATGTTGATGATAATATCACTAAAAGTATTAAATTAAGTAAAAAAGATCAATTTAGTAGAGTACACGAAAATGTAAATAATGATGTAAAATTATTTGTTAGATTAATTTTTAATTATATAAAAGATAAAGATAATTTCTTTATGCCTGACTTAATTGACCACTTAGAATCCAATGACAAAGTTCAATTAATTATTACATCTAAAAAACATAAAGCATTCCCTCTTGATCTTATAATTTATGATAGTAAACAAAAGAAAAATAGGTTAACAACACCATTAATTAAAATTTTTGTGCGTGCATTATTTTTATTGGATTCAAAAACTATGAATAAAATTATAATAAGAGACGCTACTAATAAAAAGGAGTCTAGAAAGTGCTTTGTATTTTCAACTAGTAAATCATTAGAAAAAGAACATGAGGGTAATTTACTACAATATGAGAAATTTGGATTTCTCTTTCCTAACTTTAAACAAGATATGGCTAAAATTATAAGTAATACTGATTTATTAGTACATGAAGCTATTCAATATGCTATCAATAAGAAAAAGTAGTAGAATAAATATTAATTTGTTTTTAACCGCCTTTTTATTTAGTGTTATATATATGCATGTTTTTATAAAATATTAAAAAGGCGGGTTTAGAAGTACAAGTTATCAATGGGGAAAATGTATTAAAACAGCTTTTTAGCTAATTGAAGATTCATCATCTAAAAACTGCCTTTTTACTATTCACATACTAAGTTAACATAATATACTATACATTAAAAAGGCGGGTCTTAAAGTATTAAGTCAAAATAGAAATATCTATAGTAACTATCCTCAACCTTAAATACAGTAATCCCTGCTTTAGATTCTTTTACCTCATTTACAAGGTATATCTCCCCCTCAATTATGCGGTGTATAGGTTTTATTGCTTGTACAGTGAAAGGTGTTCTAAGTACTCTTAATTTACCGTTCCAAGTGATTACAAAGATAATTTTAGGATTGAAATAATATGGTTGTTTTAATGAGTTTTCTATGTTCATGAATTATGATTTTTTTAGTAGAATAGCTATATAAAAATTATAGCCTAAACTGAATTAATAGGTAGGTTTATTGAAAAAAGTGTGTTTATTGATGAGTACACATTTGCGATGAAGTAGTAAACTAACTTTTATATAATATATCTAGTTAGTTGATGATTCCGTATAACTTTTCTAGTTATGCGATATATCCTAGAATAATATAAAGTCAAAAAAGAAGCCTAAGGATTTCTCCAAAGGCTTGTTGATTAATGAACTGTTTCCAATGCCTGTTGTTGCATTACTTGTTCTGCACTTTCAATAAATTCATATCTATGTGCAATAGTAATTGTTTCGCCAGTTTGCTCAACCTTATAGCTGTATGGTTCGCATGGAACTTTCTCTACTTTACCAGGAAAGTCCGAGCCAATCAATGCTTTACAAGTTGCATCATCAAATGAAGCTGGCACTGATGCTTTTCTTGCTGTAAAATACAGTTGACCTGATGCACTTTTTACTGGTTCAATTCCTCCTTGTACTATTAATACATTGAATGAATCTCCATTTTTATTCTCTCTACTTTCAAAATCTACGACTGTGACCATTTTTTTTGTATATATTAAATCATACGGGGGAATACCCCACCGCAAAACCTAAAGGGGGTGGCTTAAATAGGTTACTTCACGTATTCAATAAAAAACGATTTTAAAAATTTTAAAAAATTAATTTAAAAAAGGTAGATTTCACAAAGTACAGGGTCACAATTCCATACTAAGTTACTTTCTACCTTGAATTTAATAGTGTATTAAAGCCCTCCAATATTATATATAAAATCAGCTTACAACTGAATTAGAAAATGTAATACCCAACTCCAATATTAATACTGCTTTTCTCTCTGATTCCTAAATCTTTTGAATCATAGATATTACTATCTTCACTATGTCCATTAACAAATGCTGGAGAGTAATTAAACCTAGCTTCTAAATAGAATTTAGAGTTTAATTCATATTCCATCCCTAAAGTTATAGCTGGATTCCAACTTATACTTGGACTAATCGCAGTTGTGGTTGTTACTGGAGCTGAATATATACCATCAATGGTTCTTGTAGCTACACCTTTATCTTTGTTTATCATCAATAATGAAGTGGTAACTCCTGTATGTAGTAACATTTTATTTGCGATTTTAAATTTAACTAGTAAAGGAACACTTAATTTCAGTACACCACCATTGTAATTAACTGTAGAGTTTTCATTATAACTTGTATTGTTATTAAATACACCACCTCCAATATCAAGTTTATAGTAGCTTACTAATAATTCAGGTTGAAAGATAAACTTCTTTCCAAAGACTCCTCTTATACCTAGATAAGGGCTTATTGGGGCTTCATTTTGTATAACATCTCTCTTTTGCCATACTGCTTCACTAACTACAGAAGACATAATTAAACCTGCTTTTATAGCCCATTTCTTACTTTGTGTTGTTTCAGTAGATGCTTCTTCTTGACTAAATCCTGTTAGCCCAATTAGTAGAAATGTAAATGTGATTAGTTTTTTCATAAAACGTTTTATTAGTTCTATGAGGTTCAAATAGAAGATTATTTAAAATTAGATAAAAAAATAAGGTGTGAACCTCTTGCCTTAGTGTCAGCAAATCAGAAGTTCCGCCAGAAACTTTAACCATACCAACAGCAAAGAGATAACACACCCATATTGTGAGTGTGCATCTGCTCTATTACTGCCCCTATGATTAAATAATTGAAATCTGGCGGATTCCTGATTAGGAGACTTTATAAGCAAACACTTATTTACTTGTATTTTCGGTTGTAAATGTAATAAATTATACTACAACTTGTTTTTTATATTATTACTGTTTCTTTAATTATATATATTAGTTAATATACCACCACACAACCCATTCAGCAGCTCCCTAACAGCTCCTAAATCTAATCAGAGCAATGATCTTAAACAAAAAAGACAGCCATTGCTGACTGTCTTTTTTAACATAATATGTGGCAATCAAATTTACTCCACATTTAAAGTTGGGTCTGGATAAGAATTAAACTCTATAAGTTTTTTATTTAGACCATTCTGTTTTACCATTCCTTTTTTCAACTGAAACTATTTCAGAAGCCGAATAAATTGCCCTACCATAAGCTCCTTCAGATATTTTTATTCCTTTAATCTTGATTTTAAGTAATTCCTTTTCCTTATTAAAATTCTCTAATTTTAATTTTTCATACTGAATCTCATCAACATAAACATTGATAATTTCATCATTTTTTAATTTTATTTGAAATGTGTTTTTTTCAAATAAATCATTCTCAATTAAGATTTTATAATAATCTAATAAAGGTTTTTCTATCTTAAAACCTTCTTCACCGTTTTCTAATTGATCTTTAAAATCTTTTATTTTTTGTTTTGTGCCCAATACCTGTGGATTATATATATTTATCATTGTAATATACATTTCTCCCTCCATCACTTTATTTTCATTACAAGACGCTAGTGAAATAAGTATTAAAATTAATATTTTTTTCATTTTTATTTATTATTAATTACAAGTTCCTTGAGAATTAGGGGAATTAGAGCTAGTTGTTGTTATTGGCATAGAAGCAGTTGATGTCATAGAACGTATTTCTTGACCCAATTTACCAGGACTTCTACCAGAAAAAGTAAAAGAGCTAACAGTTGTTGAGGGTAATCCCATCCCGCCTATATTACCAATTGCTATTGCAAAATCAGTACATGCATAATTATCTACATTATAAGTGTTTGGAAATGCTTCAATATAATTTATTATAGTATCCAATTGTCCAGCTAATATATTTGTAGAAATACTAACATGGTATAAATAATTATTATTATCTCTTATCTCAGAAGTATAGTCAACACCGACTGCAACTAAAGCATCATTAGCACTTGACTCTGGGTAAAAACCTAATTGCCTAACTATTCCATTCTGTTCCAGTCCTATAAATGCATGACCAACTTGGTTACTTCCAACTATGTCATCTGTATTTTCATTAGGTTGTTGCACATAAATCGTAAGTTTAGCCCCTAAACTCGTATCAAAACATTGTAATTCTTCTTCTGGATCTACTTTTTCACTATTAGCAGTACTAACAGCAAAAACTCCATTATAAATAAGTGCCTCATCAAAGGTTTCTACATCATTATTAACATCACAAATAGTTGCTAGAGCTTCAGTTGTAAAGGTTTTATTAACGTCCTCTTGAGAACTATCCACATACTCTTCAATAGTCATTTCCTCAGGAATATTAGCTAATAATGTATTAACTGATGCATATATTTCTTCCGATTGTGGATTGTCATCTATACATTCCTTTATTTGTGGATCTAACTCATCCATGAATGGCTGAATAATCAACTTAACTTCTGCTTTAGTGAATATAGGGGTTGTAACAA
>Ga0209291_1000072_pt1 | contig 97021 bp, 81 predicted proteins | sample GOMGulsemesocosm_FD_184633 | JGI IMG/M metagenome (GOLD analysis project Ga0209291, IMG submission 184633) | Methane-oxidizing microbial communities from mesocosms in the Gulf of Mexico - GOM9B Gulf of Mexico (SPAdes) (version 2) | ecosystem: Environmental > Aquatic > Marine > Cold seeps... | reverse complement strand
TTATTAATAGGTGTGGCTATTATTGCGTTTGCATACATTCAAAGATGCAACCGACAAGAGATAAACCCGTATACTGGAAAAAAACAAGCCATTTCAATGACCACAGAGCAAGAAATTGCAATCGGCTTACAGAATACTCCACAAATGACAGAACAACATGGCGGTTTATATCCCGATAAGCATTTACAAAACTACATAGATAGAGTTGGACATAAATTAGTAAACTCTAGTATAGCAAAAGAGACTCCATACAAATACGATTTTCATTTATTAGCGGATGATCAAACTATTAATGCATTTGCCTTACCTGGCGGACAATGTTTTATTACTTATGCCTTGTTAAGCAAACTTAAGAGCGAAGATCAACTAGCGGGTGTTTTAGGGCATGAAATAGGACATGTATTAGGCAAACATTCTGCAGAACGAATTACAGAATCTGAGTATTGGAGTACAGTAACTACTGGAGCAACAGTATTTGATATGGGAAGTGTTGCTGGTGGCTACGGGCAAAACACATTGCTAAGAAATGGTCGTGGAGATGAATTAGAAAGTGACGAATTAGGTGTACAATTTATGATTGATGCTGGCTATAACCCAGAAGCAATGATTGGGGTTATGGAAATATTAAAAACTGCAGCAGGACCAAATAGAATTCCTGAATTTCAAAGCTCACATCCTGACCCAGAAAATAGAATTGAAAAAATTAGAGAAGCAATTAATAAGTATAAATAATAAAATATTTGAATAAATTTTTACGCTATACCATCATTTCCTGTAGTCTTTTAAGTATTTTTTCATGTAAAAAACAACATGACTTAAGCTCTAAAAAAAATACAGATAGCACCACTAAAGAACAGAAATTTGTTACTATTTCTAATGATGCTTTGGGCACAGAATTGCTAAAACTTAAAAATAACACTTCTTTTATACAACTAAAAAACAAAGATTCAGTAATCGCTTTTTATAAACTCCGAAACGGAAATGCCGCCTGGAAATCGCTTAAAAATAGAAATGAGCTGTATTCCGCTATACAGTCTGCAGACAAAGAAGGCTTAATCCCTGAGGATTATAATCTTAATAAAATTTTAAAAATAATAACATCTAACCCATTTAACCGAACAGATAACATCGCTATCGATTTACTTTTTACAGATACGTACCTAAGTTTTTCTTATCATCTAGCAAACGGTAAAGTGAATCCTAAAAAACTATATGAGGATTTTGAATTAACATCTAACATGTTTCAATTTAACTCCATATTAAACACATCCTTAAATAGCAATACACTTCAAAAAACAATTGATGTGTATAAACCTCAACATAAAATATACAAACAACTAAAAAGACAGCTACTACGTTCAAAGGAACTGATCCATGCGGACTCCTTAAAAACTATAGTTATTCATGGCAATAAAATCAGACCAAACAGTACAGACAACCGTATTATTAACATACGAAAACGTTTAAATGAACTTGGTTTTTTAAAAGATTCCTTAGTTACACAATCAAAAGTATTAGACACCTTATTACAAATGGGAATTCGTAAATTCCAAGCTTCTAAAAAACTTAAAACTGATGCAATAATCGGTCTTGCAACTATAGATGCTTTAAATGAAAGTTATTTGGACAAATACAATAGTGTTTTAGCAAATTTAGAACGATGGAGATGGTATCCTAGAAAAATGGGAAATGATTATATTTTAGTAAATATTGCAAATTATCAATTGAAACATATTACTACAACTGACACTACTAAATACAAAATTATTGTAGGAAAAACGAGCAGAAAAACACCTGTTTTCAACTCCACTATTAGTTACCTAGATTTTAACCCAAAATGGTATATCCCTCCAACAATAAAGAGAGAAGATATTATTCCTGCTGCTACTAAAGATATTGACTATTTAAGACGTAAAAATATATCTGTATTCAATAATAAAGGAAAGCAATTGGTTTTAGATTCAATTAATTGGAATTCAAATCTACCTTCATCATACCGATATATACAAAGCTCCGGAGACAATAATGCTTTAGGTAGAGTAAAGATTATTTTTCCAAATAAATTCTCCGTATACCTACACGACACTCCTAGTAAATCCTTATTTAAAAAGAATTTTCGAGCAAGAAGTTCTGGTTGTGTTAGGGTACAAAATGTATTTGCTTTAGCGAGTAATGTGTTAAACTTAACTGATGAAAAAATAAATGAGATTGTTGACAATAAACTTACAAAGAGAGTACATGTAAAAAAAGAAGTTAAAGTACACTTCTTATACTGGTCTATAACTTTTAACGAACAATCGGAGCCTATTTTTTTAAATGATGTGTATAAATTAGATAAGGACTTAGCTCAATTATTAGCTAATTAGCTTTGAATTTGTGTTATAGTTTTTATTTGGGTGGTAAATAAATAAGCAAGATTTATTTTTTATTTTTTTAATTATAGCTGTATTTACCGCTGTAGGAACAGCTGGGCAACCTAAACTACGCCCTAACCTTCCATTACGTTTTGCAAAATCAGAATTTGAATATTTAGCACCATGAAAAACAACATAACGCTTTCTTGCATTATCGTTAAAACCCTTTTCTTGTCCATCTAAAAATAACGACAATCCATTTTTACCATAATACGTATTATCTGTCACATAAAAACCTAATGAACTTTGGTTAGAATTATTTGTATTTGAAAAACGAGTAGCAAACTCAGCACCAGTTTTTCTACCATGGGCTACAACCGTATTAAATAACACTTTATTTGTTGTCATATCCAACACCCATAATCTTTTTTCCGTAGACGACAAACTAAAGTCTATAATCGTTAAGGTCTCGTTTTTAATTTTCCCTTGAGCTTTTAGTTTAGAATACCCTTTTATCGCGTTAGAAAAACTTTTTAATTGAGGCATTGATTCATTTTGTTTGTTAAATAAACCATATAAAGTAAGTATCGCATCTTCCTCAACAGAGGCTATTTTAATCACTGGTTCTGTGCTTATTGAATAAGGAGTAGTAAAAGATGATAATAGTACAAAAGTAAGTAGTAGAGGTAAAAAACGTAATTTCATAGTTGTAGGTTAAGGTTGGGTCTTTTTTCAAAGAGTTCAAATATATCACTTTATCAACAACACGCAAGAAATATTATGTAAAACACACAAATAGTGTTGTAAAACAACCTTTTACTAGTAAATAACCTGTTTTTAATGCTATTAAATCAATATCGAATAATCACAAGGGTACAAAATTGGAAAAACAATGTGAAAATTAGGTAAAAAAAAAGCGGCTTGAATATTTCAAGTCGCTTTCTTTTATAAAAAAAATGAGTAAGTTTATTTTTTCTTCATTTCTTTTAATAATGCTTCAGCATCAATAGCTCTAGCACGTTTAGCATATAATAATGCTGTGTGACCATTCTTATCCTTAGCCTTAAGGTCGGCCCCTTTTTTAACTAACAACTTAATCATATCTACTCTGTTATATCTTGCAGCATACATCAATGGTGATTTTCCCCCGGAGAACTTATTTACATTTTCCCCCATTTTTATCATTTTCTTAACTGTTTCAATGTCATTTTTAGAAATGGATTGGCAAAATGGACTAACCCCATTAGTAGTCGTTACAATAGTGTTGTCTGAATTACTTGGTAAAACTCTTTCATTCATTGTGTTTGCACTGGCAATTAATCCAAATGCTAACGCCGCTGTTAAAATGTAATTTTTCATGATTTTTGATTTTTTGATTAATGAACTATAAATTTAATCAATAGCATTTAATCTAATATGTTTAAAAACGCATATAACATAAGTTTAACTATAATATCGTTTAGTGTTAAAGAAAACCAAATAAAAATCACCTTCATTAAACCAATAACTATAACCTATAAAGCTTTTGTTTGTATCTTTACAACCAATTAATGATATTTTATGAACAAGAAAACAATTCTTTTAATATTAGATGGCTGGGGGATTCCAGAAGACAAAAACGCTTCTGCAATTCACCACGCCAACACTCCATTCATAGATAGTCTATACAAAAACTACCCCAATACCACCCTTTTAACTCACGGGATGAATGTTGGTTTACCTGACGGACAAATGGGAAATAGTGAAGTTGGACATATGAACCTTGGGGCAGGTAGAATTGTATATCAAGATTTGGCAAAAATAAATTTAGTTGTAGAAAAAAACACATTAAAAGATGAACCAACTCTTATTAATGCGTTTTCTCATGCAAAAGAAAACAATAAAAATGTTCACTTTCTAGGATTAGCATCAGACGGTGGAGTACATGCACATATCAACCATATAAAAGGATTGATTGATGCTGCTGAAGATTTTGGAATTACCAACTCTTTTATTCACGCCTTTACTGACGGAAGAGATGTTGACCCAAAATCCGGAATAAATCATATAACTGATTTACAGAATCATTTAAATAATAAAAACACAAAATTAGCTTCTGTTATTGGTCGATACTACGCCATGGATAGAGATAATCGTTGGGAACGTGTTTCAGAAGCATATAACTTATTGGTTAACGCAAAAGGTACTCAAACCGAAAATATTAAAACAGCTATACAGCAAAGTTATGCTGACGGAATTACAGATGAATTTATAAAACCAATTATAATCACTGAAAACGGAGCTCCTGTAACTACAATCAAAGAAGATGATGTTGTTATCTTTTTTAACTTCAGAACTGATCGTGGAAGAGAATTGACCAATGTTCTTACACAAAATGATTTTCCTGATTTTGGGATGCAAAAATTAAAACTACACTTTACAACTTTAACAAATTACGATGAATCCTTTAAAGGAATTAACGTAATTTTCAATAAAGATAACATTAAAGATACTTTAGGAGAAACTATTGCAAAAGCTGGAAAAACACAAATACGAATTGCTGAAACAGAAAAGTACCCACATGTAACTTTTTTCTTTAACGGAGGTCGTGAAGAACCTTTTGACAATGAAAAAAGAATTCTATGCCCATCACCTAAGGTAGCTACCTATGACCTGCAACCCGAAATGAGTTCGCATGATGTCACTAAAGCTATAATACCTGAGATAGAAAATAAAAGTGCAGATTTTATCTGTCTTAATTTTGCAAACCCTGACATGGTAGGACATACCGGAAGCATGGAAGCTGCTATGAAATCATGTGAGGCTACTGATGTTTGCACCAAACAAATCATTAAAGCAGCCTTGAAAAATGATTATACTACCCTAGTAATTGCTGATCATGGAAATTGTGAAAAAATGTTTAATGAAGACGGAAGTCCTCATACGGCACACACCACAAATCCAGTCCCCCTTATTGTAGTTGATAATGATATTGAAACCGTAAAAGAAGGTGTTTTAGGAGATATTGCTCCAACAATATTGAAATTATTAGGTATCAATAAACCAGAGTTGATGACTCAAAGCACGTTAGTTTAAAATTTATTAAAACAAGTAATATTTTACGTATTTTTACGTCTTACAAAAATAAATGATTACAAAAGATACACTTCTCATTGCTGTAGACTTTGACGGGACAATCGTTGAAGACGCCTATCCAAATATTGGAAAGCCACAACTTTTCGCATTTGAAACAATGAAAAGATTACAAAATGACGGGCATCGATTAATACTATGGACATATAGGTGTGGTAGTAAGCTGGATGATGCTGTTAAGTTTTGCCAGCAAAACGGAATTGAATTTTATGCCGTAAACAGTAGTTTTCCTAACGAAGAATATGATGGAAAGGAAAGTAGAAAAATTGGAGCTGATTTATTTATTGACGACAGAAATATAGGTGGTTTTATTGGTTGGGGAGAAATTTACCAATTACTTACCAAAGAAGAAGCTCCGAGTTTAAAAGCAAAACGGAAAAACATATTTTCGTATTTTAAAACCTCCCATGATTAAACTTAAATAGAAAAACCGTAATGAATTAAATTCATTACGGTTTTTCTATTTAAGTTTAACACCTACTTTATACCATCAAAATAAGCTTTAGCGATACTTTCTCTATGATTAGGGTGCGCAATTTTCACTAATTCAGCAACACGTTGCTTTATTGTTTTTCCGTATAAATTAGCTACCCCATATTCTGTAACTACATAATGAACATGTGCCCTAGTAGTAACCACACCAGCTCCGTTCTTTAAAAATGGTACTATCCTACTTATCCCTTTACTTGTTTGTGATGGCAGTGCAAGTATTGCTTTTCCGCCATCGCTAAGGGATGCTCCTCTAATATAATCCATCTGTCCTCCAACTCCAGAATACATTTTCGTCCCGATAGAATCCGCACAAACTTGTCCAGTAACATCAATCTCTATTGCTGAATTGATTGCTACCATTTTTGGGTTTTTCTTGATAATGGATACATCGTTTACATAATCCGCTGAACGCATTTCTATAAACGGGTTATCATCCACATAATCGTATAGTTTTTGAGTACCCATTAAAAATGTAGCCATTGACCGTCCTGGATTTACCCCTTTAAAATCACCATTAATGACATTTTTCAATATTAAATCGATCACTCCATCGGAAAACATTTCTGTATGCAGTCCTAAGTTTTTATGATTCCCTAGTCTTGACAAAACAGCATTAGGAATACTACCAATCCCCATTTGCAAAGTACTTTCATCTTCAATTAACTCCGCTATATAATCTCCTATTTTATTTTCTATTTCACTAGGGTCAGGTAATAAATGTTCATGTATTAGTGATTCATGTTCTACAAAAACATCTAATTCAGACACATGAATAATTCCATCACCATGAGTTCTTGGCATTTTAGGATTTATTTGAGCAATTACCTTTTTTGCATTACCAATAGCTGCTAAAGTTGCTTCAACAGAAACCCCTAAAGAACAATATCCATGCTTATCCGGAGGAGAAACCTGAATAAAAGCAACATCAATAGGAACTATATTTCGCTTAAATAAAATAGGCAACTCACTTAAAAAGACTGGCGTATAAGAGCCATTCCCTGCCTTTAAAGTGTGTCGTACATTTTTACCAATAAAAAATGAATTCACATGAAAGCTATCTTTATAAATAGAATCAGCATATGGTGCCCTACCTTCTATATGAAGGTGAGAAACCTCTACATTCCTTAACTCTTCATGTCTAGCAGACATTGCATCAATTAATATTTGTGGTGCTGCTGCAGCGGCCTGAATATATATTCTATTGTTTGACTTGATAACTTTCACTGCTTCTTCTGCAGATACTGATTTGTACATAACCTTTATTATTTTGAGATACAAAAATACAACCTAAAAATAGTTCAAAAGCTGTCAAAAATCATTTTCAAAACATTTTTTACATCTTAAATTCTAACTTTTTAAATTAGTATATTTGCGATCAAACTTAGCTTACAATGATTAAATTAAAATCAAAAGAAGAAATAGAAATCATGCGTGAAAGTGCCTTAGTGGTTTCAAAAACATTAGGAGTTATAGCTTCAGAAATAAAACCTGGTGTTACTTCATTGCATCTAGATAAATTAGCAGAAGAGCATATTAGAGATCTAGGCGCTATTCCTGGTTTTTTAGGTTTGTATGATTTTCCCAACACACTTTGTATTTCTCCAAACGCACAAGTAGTACACGGAATACCTAGCAACAAACCTTTAGTAGAAGGTGATATCTTATCAGTTGATTGCGGCGCTATTTTAAATGGATATTATGGTGACCATGCTTATACTTTTGAAGTTGGCGAGGTAGCCCCTGAAACTAAAGAGCTTTTGAAAGTTACCAAAGAAAGCTTATATGTTGGCATACGAGAATTTAAAGAAAATAACCGCGTTGGTGACGTAGGTTTTGCTATACAAAAATACTGTGAAGATCGCGGATACGGAGTAGTTAGAGAACTTGTTGGTCATGGTTTAGGAAAAAAAATGCATGAAGACCCACAAATGCCTAACTACGGAAAACGTGGTAGAGGTAAAAAATTTAAAAACGGGTTAGTTGTCGCTATAGAACCTATGATAAACTTAGGAACTCATAAGATTGAGCAGCTACGTGACGGATGGACTATTTTAACAAATGACAGAAAACCATCTGCTCATTTTGAACATGATGTAGCCATCGTTGACGGAAAACCACAACTACTTTCTACTTTTGACTATATATATGAAGCATTAGGTATTACAAGTAATGAAGAAGATGATTTTAGAAAGAAATAATTCTTAATGAAGAAGCTTTTTAAACTCATACTTAACACTATACCAAGACCGCTATTAATTAGAGTGAGTTATTTGGTTCGCCCTGTTTTAGCATTTCTCCTTAAAGGAAATACGTATACAGACCCTATTGATGGTAAAAGTTTTAAATCCTTTTTACCTTATGGGTATGGTGAACAGCGGAACAATGTACTATCCCCTTCTAGCCTATCACTTGAACGTCACAGACTACTATGGTTGTACTTAAAAAAAGAAACCGATTTCTTTACGAATACGCAAAACAAAAAGGTATTACATTTTGCTCCTGAACAATGTTTCTACAACCGTTTTAGAAATCAGAAAAATATTCAATACACCACAACTGATTTATTATCTCCACTTGCAGATGTAAAAGCAGACATCTGTAATTTACCATTTGAAGATAATAGTTATGATGTTATTTTTTGCAACCACGTTTTAGAGCATATCCCTAACGACAATAAAGCAATGCAAGAATTGTTAAGGGTTTTAAAGCCTAAGGGAATGGCTATACTTCAAATTCCACAAGACTTATCTCGTGAAACCACTTTTGAAGACAATACAATTACCGATAAAGCAACTCGAGCAAAAATATTTGGTCAATATGATCATGTACGAGTATATGGAAAAGACTACTTTAACAAACTAAGAAGCATTGGTTTTTCTGTAAAAGAGATTGACTACACTGCTACCCTACCTGGAAAAGATATAAGTAAATATTGCCTTGCCAAAGGAGAAATTCTTCCAGTATGTTTTAAATAGCAATTATATTGCTACTATAAAATTGTTTTTTTGCGTATTATCTACAACTAATTATATTTCACAACAATATAGCTTCAGTTCACAACAACTTGTGAAAATAAATTAATATCCGTCATACCTTTATAAAACCTAAAAGACTTATCCTCAAATAAATAACAGTCTTAATTATATAAAAGCACCCCAACTCTTATATGAATATTAAAACAAAAATACTTACACCCAAATAAATTATAATATTTCTTTATAAGAGCACCCCTACTCTTGTATAGATATTAACCCCTAAAACCTGATTACCCCCCAAATAAATTACACTATTTCTTTATAAGAGCGCCCCAACTCTTATAAGAAATAGAAAACAAAAAAAGCCTTAGTAGAGAGATACTAAGGCTTTTTTTTAAAATCAAATTCAGTATTAACAATTAAGGGAATTTGTTTAAACTAAGTGTTTTTAACACTTTTTCATCATCTTGATATATAAAATATACTTGTAATTCTGGGTGGATTTTTAACAACTCTGTTGTTTTAACTATTCCCATAGCTTTAAATGCTGTTGCATAGGCATCAGCTATAGCACAGTTGGGTGCAATTACTGAAACACTCAAAACATTAGTTTTACTGGGGTATCCTGTTTTTGCGTTTAATATATGTGAGTATTTCTCTCCGTTTTTATCAATTTTAAACTTACGGTATACCCCTGAAGTTGCCATTGCCGAATTATCTAGTTCAATTATTTTATTATGGCTTTGAGACCCATCAAAATTTGGCTCCTCAATACCGACTCTCCACAAACTAGAAGTTTCAATATTAATACCTCTAGCTACTACTTCTCCACCTATGTCAATCAGATAATCTTGATGTCCTTTATTATTTAAAAAATCCGCTATCACATCTAAGGCATACCCTTTTCCTATGGCATTAAAATCAATAAATGCTTTTTTAGGATTACTTATTTTACCTTTATTCAAAGATAAATTATGAAATCCTACCGATTGCATCAAACTATCTATTTTTAAGCTATCTAAACTTGTTATTTTACCTCCAGGCCCAAAATCCCATGCATTTACCAAAACACCAACAGTAGGGTCAAAAAAACCTTCTGTTGCATCATAAATATCTTTAGAGGTATTGAACACCGTTGTAAAATGATTATCTACTACTATAGAAGTATCTCCGTTATTAATTTTTGAAATATCCGAGGTAGGTATATAAGTTGAAGTTGATTTATTTATTTCTAAAAACAAACTGTCATACTGTTTTGAATAGTCAATTTTTTCGTCATCAAAAAACTGAATATTATAGTAAGTTCCAAATACTTCTCCCGAAACCATGTTTTTAACTGGAATTTCCTCTTGCTTGCAGGAAACAAGTACTAACAAAACAAGTATTACAATTCTTTTCATTTCTAGGGGAATTTTAATTCATATCAATGTCTAGCAATTGAACCCCAATATAATTTAATAAATAAGGTTGATTTAAATATACAGGATCACCTGTAACGTCTTTATTACCTAAACCAACACCGGCAAAAAGCACTTTTGCATCTTTACTTCTTGCATGCTCTCGGAAAGTTTCCATCCAAACTACATCATATTCATCTGGGTCTTCTGGTAACAAAACCGCCTTAACAATAACAAAGTAATACTGTGCATTTTTATCAACACACACATATTGTGGATTTCTTTTTAATTGACTATTAATTGCCACAAACTCATACCCTTGTTCCTCAAGGTCTTCTCCAACAATATTCATTGCTAAGTTATGAAGTTCTTGTTTATTAAGTGGTTTAGACATCTTTAATATTTACCTTTCTTTTTGTTACGTAAATTGTAACTTTTATCCCCTCGTGTTTTAGGTTTTTTATACTTCGCTGCAATTTCCCTTCTGTAAGAACCACCTTCATTCTCCTTACTGTTCTTTTCACTTTTTTGATGAAAAGCCGGCCCAGGCGCATCTTCGTCTTTAGGTTTAGTGTGCGGATTATTACGTTCAATATGCTTTGGACGCTCTTCAGGTGTTAAGCGTTCTGAGATCTCTACTTCTTCTGGAAATTCCATTTTAGGAATTTCATAATTCATCAACGCTTCAATAGCATCTTTATCTTCTTGTTCTTTTGAAGTCGAAAACAATATTGTTTTTCCCTCATGCTCTGCCCTACCAGTTCTACCAATACGATGCATATAGTTTTCAGCAAAGTTTGGCGTGTCAAAATTGATTACGTGAGAAATCTCATCTAAATCCAATCCACGTGCCATTACATCAGTAGCAACTAATATTCTATTTTCTCCTTCGTCAAACTGACGAATAGAACGTATTCTATAATTTTGAGTTTTATTAGAATGTATTACACATACATCCGAACCAAATATTTCTTCTACAGCTTCAAATAATCTATCTGCACTTTTTTTGTTAGAAACAAAAACTAAGACTTTATTGTAGATTTGTGTATCACTAATAATATGTGCCAATAAATTTACTTTCGTGTAAAAATTAGGAACATCATAACATTGTTGCCCTATATTATCTAGTGGTGTACCACTCACTGCAATGGATATTTTTTCTGGAGACCTGAAAAAATCTGTAATTAACGCATCTACATCATCAGTCATTGTTGCAGAAAACATAATATTTTGCCTTTTAGGAGGCAAGACATCAAATATATTTAGTAGTTGAAAGCGAAATCCTAAATCTAGCATTACATCCACTTCATCAATAACTAATTTCTGAACTGCCTTTAAATTTAATGCTCTACTTATAGCTAAGTCATATAGTCTACCAGGAGTAGCAACGATAATGTCGGTACCTTGAGATACGGCCATTTTTTGAGTGTTCATATTTGTACCACCGTATACACCTAATACACGTACATTAATATACTCCGAAAGCTTTTCAATTTCTTCAACTACTTGTATAACTAACTCACGTGTTGGTACTAAAACCAACACCCTTGGATTTACTTGTTTTGAGAATTTTAAATCACGTAATATAGGCATCATGTACGCAAATGTTTTTCCCGTACCTGTTTGTGCAATACCCACTACATCTTTTCCTGAGCGGACCACATTAAATGCTTCTGCTTGAATAGGTGTAGGATGTTCAAAGCCCATGTCATCAATTGCGTATTGCAATTGATTGGATAAATTTAACTCTTGAAAAGTAATCATTAGTAAGTATTTTGGACAAAGGTAAGGTTTCTAAGGAATAGATATATCAAATTGTTGCAAAAACAAAAAACCGACATATTACTATGTCGGTTTTTTAACTTATCTATAAATAAACGCTGTTAAAATTAGCTTTAATTATTGAATCACTAATTTCTTCGTTGCCTTTTTAGTTCCACTCACAACATTTAACATATAAACTCCAGATGCCATTGCATTAAAATCAATTTCTTTAGAAAATACATCAGCATTATTATTGTAAAGTTGAGCATATACTCTTCTTCCTCTAGCATCATATAATGACACTTTAACATTCTCATTTGTATTTAATGAGATCGTTACTAATCCGTTTGATGGATTAGGATACATCATAAATGAGTTTATTTCATTATCAGAAACACTCAATACAGGTGCTGAGCAAATTTCCATACTATAATTTAAAAACTCTCCTCCATCAGCACTCGGATAACCATCAGTAACTGTTAACACCCAATTACCTAGGGTTGATTCTCCATCAAATGCAGATAATGTCGACTCTGGAATTATAGTCCCTTGAACACACGGAGCAACAGCACTACATACTAATGTAACACCTTCATCATCATAAGTTACTCCAATATCATCTGTTCCATCATCACACTTACTATTAGCTAGTAATAAAACTTCTGTACCTGCCGGTGACGTTAATTTTAACTCAATATCACCTGCCCAAACATGTTGTACATTAATAGTAACATTTACATCAGTAATAACTTCATCTAATGTAATATTCCTTGTAGATGTTATTACATGAGCAGTTCCTCCTGTAGCAGGAATATTAATATTATCCTGAGTAGAGTTATAGGTGTTGCAACTTGGAGTTGCTGTAGCAAAACTGAATGCTATTGAATTTGCCCCAGTACCACATCTGTTTTTAGGAGTCACCCTCCAATAATAAGTGGTACTTATTGCCAATCCAGATAAATCATATGAATTAACTGTTGTATTATATGTATTTAAATTAGCTGTAAACGTAGCATTTGTAGCTACTTGAACATCATAGCTTTCTACATTTACATCCGATGGGTTCCATGTTAAGGTCACAGATGTCCCAACTCCTGTAATTCCATCACCTGGAAAATTTAAAGATGGTGTCGTAAACGTACTACTATACACAGTAAAATTAATGATCTCTGTTCTAGTAATAGATGCAGAGGTAGCAGATACCGTTACTGCATATACGCCAGGTGTAACTGATGCCGTATTTCCTAATGTCATTACTACAGTTTGTGTAGAATTGATATTATTTACAGAGAAATTTATTGTAGACCCCGTTGGGTTACCTGTTGCTGAAAACACTGTGTTTTCAGTAAATCCAGAAAACACTTCATATGAAATATTAACTATTGGACTATCTCCTGTACAAATTGTTTGATCTTTTTCACCTCCCGGTACAGTTAATGTAAATGTTGGGTTTGTTGGTGCAATAATTGAAAAATTCGTGTTTGAAATATCATAAAAAATATTATCAGCAGCCTCTACCATTATTCTAGCACTTGCTGTAATATTATTAGGCACCACTATTGCTTCCGATCCATCATTAGTTACATCAGAAAGAATTGTGATTGGATAAGTAAACCCACCATCGGTAGATAGTTTAATGTTTACTTTTTGACAATTAATAGTTGCATTTGTTGTTGATCCTACATTCCAAGTTACCGTTTGAGCACTACCAACTTCCCAAGAAACAGCAGTATTTGGTGCAGCAACAGTAAACGGAGTAACATCCTCTACATCAACTACCATTAATTCAGAATCAGTTTGTCCAATACCATTAGCAAAACCACTTGAGTTATCTCTTACCACCAAAGCAAAATTCAATGTTCTCGCTACAGAAGGAGTCACCTCCCAAGTTGGCGTTAAATTATTAGCCACAACATCAGCTATACTTGGCATGTATCTATCTGGTGAAGCTGTAGGTAAAATTGAACGATACACTGGTCCATCCGTTGCCGTTGCAGAAGGTGTTCCTGTCCCCATACCTGCTGGTTTAGGATCATTTTGAGACCATCCAAAAGTATGCTCCGTCATCCCGTCAGGATCCGTTGAAGCTCCTCTTAAAACAAAAGGAGTAGACTTAGGTATATAAAATTTAACACCTTCGGTTATTGCAACTGGTGGCTGGTTAGTTAAAGCTGTTTCTGCAGCACATGAACTACTTGTACCCGTTTGAATATTTGACGTTATATCACGAATTGTTACATAGTTAAAATGCGCATCACTATTTGATTGTACATTAGATGCACAGATACCTGCATATCCCATAATTGAACTACCACTTCCTGGTTCTACTTCTGTAGTACCACTACCACTAACGCAACCAGAACTAGACTGAGTATGCCATCCATCAAATTGATGTCCCATTTCATGAGCTACATAGTCTATATCGAAAGGATCACCAGTTGGATCAGCTCTACCAGTATGCCCTCTACCTTTTGTACTACCTGTATAAGGAGCAACACCATCAACACATACACAACCTAAACAACCAGCATTTCCTCCTCCGGAAGTATTGAAGTTGTGACCTATGTCATATAATGATTCGTCATTTAATGTTGTTGTAATAGTTTCTTGAGTTTTAGTGTTGTATTCACCATTCCAAGGATCTGGATTATTATAGTAAATTAATTCATCATTACGTGCAATAAAAACTAATGTAATAGCCAAGTCACGTTCGTAAATTTCATTTACTCTGTTAATTGTAATCGCCATTTGCGCTTGTACACGTGCTTTTTTTACAGCATCAGAAGCAGCCCCTCCTTCAAAGATTGAACCGTATTCCTGTGTACATGTTTGCGCTAGACGATAAGTTCTTAATTTCTGATCGTCAGCGTCTACCCTATAAGCAGACACATCATTTTCTAATGATTTTAAACGTACTCCTTGGTCAGTCAAACACTCAAAACTTTGTGTATCAGCCCCTAAAGACCGCTTATCATATACCATATAGGTTTTTCTATCCTCTGTATAAGGATCTACATACATCGAATTTCTTTTTCCTGAAAGTGTCATGGTATGTAACCCAAATTGAGTAATACTAAAACGCATTGTTGCTGTTGGATCATCAATACCAACTGCTTTATAGGTTTTAATCATTGGGAATTTTTCAGCTAATCCAGCTTCCATTATTGGGGACTCAGTTACTCTAAACCGCTCAAAGGTTCCTTCAGGTGTTGGAAACTCCGCAATAACATTTGACTTTCCAGCAAACTCTCCTCTCAAAGGAGCATCTTGAATTGTTTCTTGTAACTTTTCCAAGTCCAATTCAAACACTTCGAAATGTTTTGGATGAGATGCTCTATGCACCTTTAATTCAGATTCTAATTTTTCTTTTGAAGCTTTTTTCCAGTACGAATTTCTATTTTGAGAAAATAAAAACATCGTGAAAAAAGTCATTAACAGCAGCAACAGCTGCTTTTTGGGGTATTTTTTTTTCATAATGGGTTTTTTTTGGTTTTTAAATATACAGTTTTATCGATAAAAAACAAAAAAAAGCCGACACATTACTGTGTCGGCTTTAAATACTATATTAATAAATAGTTTTTTAGGCTATTTTATTATTGAATTACTATTTTGATAACGGCTCTTTTAGAATCGCTTGTTACATCTAACATATATACTCCAGATGCCATTGCACTAAAATCTAATTTAGTTTCTAAAGTATCAGAATTATTTGCATGTAATTTTGAATATACTTTTCTTCCTCTAATATCAAATAAAGCAACTGTAGCATTTTGACTAGTATTAACGAAAAGATTAAATAATCCATTAGATGGATTTGGATAAACTGCTAATCCATTTACACCAAATGCATTTTCACTAACTCCTAATGAAGCCAATACATTTACTGTATAATCTTCAACTTCTCCATCTACTATTGCTCCTCCAGACACTGGATAATCATATGGAGCTGTTGGACTTGAATAAATTGTAGAAACTCTCATAGTTGTGTTTCCTAACAGTGCACCAGATGGTACTGTAATACTCATTGGGGATACTGCAGTAGCTCCGTCAGTTACATTTGCTGCTTCAGCCAAATCATACTCTTCAGTCCCTACTTCAAACGTACAGTTTTGATTCCAGTCAATCCATACCTTCGTTTGAGTTCTATAATTTCCATCAGAATTTACTTGAACTGTTAAATCATAAGCACTATCAATATTTATATCTGTAGGTGTCAATCCTGTAAAATCAGCAAAACCTCCAGTATCATCACCACTAGTGTCATTGTCAGCTCCAGTTAAACTAGAAGCATTGTCTAGAGTATTAAAAATTACACGTGTAATAGATGTTTTATACGGTGTTGTTGCTTCAGAAGCTGGAACCGAAGTACCATCGTTTAAAGAAACTGGTACGTTTTTAGTTATAGATGCTGACGTTCCTGTAACAACTAATGGATAAATACCATCAGTAACACCACTTAAACCACTAACAGTTAATGTAGTACTACCATCAGCATTTAATGTAGTTGGAGAAAAAGATGGTGTTGCTCCTACAGGAAGACCAGTAACAGAAAAAGTAGTTACCTCATTAAAACCATTCTCTGTTATAAAATTAACAGTTGTTACTGCAGTATCTGCACCACAATTTCCTAAATCACCAGAGTTTATTGAAAATGTTGGTCCTGTACAATCTAAAACATTTGTAACCCAATCACCCGAAACTGAAGCAAAATATGCGTCAACTACTGTCGCTTGATCTGGAGTAAACATATACATAGATGCATCATTTACATAATCCATATAATTCATAGTTAATGAAAACTCTCCACCAACACAACCAGCTACCGAACCATTAGCAGGGTTACCATAAGTTGAACCTGCTACTTTTGGAGTATCAGCAATACCATCACCATCAGCTGGAGCACAATTTGTACCTCCATCAACAATAAATGTGTGATTTAAATTATAGAAGTGACCCAATTCATGAGTTACTGTACGACCTAAATTATATGGTGCACCAGGTATAACATTTGGAGTTCCACCCGAACCTACACACCCAGCTCCTGTACCATAGCTACTATAACTCATAACAACTGCGTTTCCAGCAGCAATACTACCACCTAAAGGAGAATACCCTAAAATACCTGCTCCTGCATCTTTAATAATAAAGTTCATGTATCCTGAATATGTTGCATCATTTTCTGGCCAAGCACCAAAACTAGAACCATCACCTCCTATAGTTACTAACGGATTTCCATCAGTTACTGCTGGGTCACCACCAGCTGGATGATTTTTTGTCGCTATACAAAATACAACATCTACGCTTCCTGGAGCTAAACCTGGATAAAACCCACTGGCAGCTGGCCATAATGATTGATCAGCATTTAAAGCTGAATAATCATTAGTAATAACATCTATTTGCGTTTGTGCAAAAGCTTCCAAACAAGCTCTATCCGCTTCATTTGAATCTGGAAAATGGACTGCTACTGGAACATACAAAGTAGCTTTCTTTTGGTATGTTCCATTCATTTTTTGCTGATGAATTTCTGATAATTTTTGTTGAAAAACAGCTTGTCTTTCATAAAAAGATGCAGCGTATTCAGGGTTTTTCAACAATTCTTGTTCATGCTGCTCTAAACCGCAATTCCTGTGATCAGAATCGTTGTTGTTTTGTTTTTCTAATTCTTGTGCATTGATTGCAAAACAAGAAGAAATAAAAGCTAAAAGCAATACTCCTTTAATTGTAATTTTTTTCATGATTATGGGTTTGTTAATAAAATTGAACGGATGAATATAATAACAAATGTTAACACCATTACTCCATTTACTTATTTTTAGATAAAGCGTTTAATAAAGCCGACAAACTGCTTTTCTAATTGGTTATTATCTAACTTTTTAAACTCTATAACTACTTAATTGTGATATATGGACATGCAATTTACGAATTTCCCATCATTTCTCAAAACATAACCGACTGAAAACAAGGTAGATGCAAAACAAGATAGATGTAAAACAAGAAAAGCCGATACAAATTGTATCGGCTTTAAAGTATTTAAAAAAGAGTTTTTCTCAATAAGCTTATTGAATCACTATTTTTTTAACTGCTTGTTTAGTTCCACTTTTTACATTTAACACATAAACTCCTGATGCCATAGTAGTAAAATCTAATTTAGCTACAAAGATATCAGAATTATTACTATGTAATTTAGAATATACTTTTCTACCTCTGATATCATATAATGTAATATCTGTGTCGCTAGAAGTATCAACCGAAAGGTTAAATATTCCGTTTGATGGATTTGGATAAAGTCCCATTATATTTAATTCATTTTGAGATATCCCTAAAACCGCTTCCATTTTACCGAAATAATAAGTTCCGTTTATACCAGATGTAAATGTAGCTTCTAAAGTTACATTTGAACCAAAAGCGCCTAATGTTGCTACAGCAGTTTCAGAAACACCATTATCCTTTATTATAGCTAACGTATTTCTGCTATTCCCTGTTGTTCCTTCCCATTCAGCAATTTCTGCTTCCGTAAAGTAAAACTTAACAGTAGCATTTCCTCCTACTTGTACTGATGCTGGAGTAATTGTAAATGTTTTACCCGTTACATAATTAGCTGTACCAGCAACTTGATATACAACTGAAGCTCCCGTTGCTCTAGATACCGAAGTACTAACACAACCATAGTTTACACCATTAGTATTTGTGATATCAGCCATAATGTTACCGTCTGATGCATTTGCTGTATATACAGTACCAGCTATTGATAATGAATCCTCATCTGGTGTACCTGTATTTTGGGCTGTTTGTACTGTTGATTCCTCAACAGCATTTACTGTTATTGTATCCCAAAAAAGATAACCAGAATCCGCAGTATTAGATGTGTGTCTCAATACCAAACTCCCTGACAATCCAGCTATAGTTGGTAAAAAAGCATCCAAATTAATAGTCTCTAAAACATTTGCACCCGTATAATCAGTTGCAGCTCCGCTTGACAACAATGTTCCAGCTTGAATACTAGTCTCGTCAGTACTATCTGTCGTAAAATACAACTCATAATTTTGAGTTGCATTTGCAGATAGTAATGAATGATCTATAGATAATGAGGTTGCTCCTGAAGGTATTGTAAATGCTGGAGAAACAATATAATCATTTGATGTAGCATCAGCTGCTTGAGAACCCAAGAAATTTGGCTCAATTACTCCTGGCAAATCAATACCTGAACTGTAAACACCCCATGTAGTACCTCCATCAGTATTTCTTACCCCCCAACCAGTAGTATCTGATGTATAAGTAAAAATTCCATTTGTAGTTGAAGCATTAGGAACTTGATCGTCACTAGTAATTGTTACAACATATTCTTTTGAAGTTTCAGTAGTAATTAACATATCACTACCATTAGCACTTAGTGTCATCCCTAATGTTATTGTTTCATCGGATTCAACAAAACTATCATTATAAACTCTTAAAGTAAATACTTTATTTGAAGTATCCCCAGCATTGAAAGTTACATCCCCTCCAATTATTTCATAATCTACTAAATCTGTTGCAGTACCAACTTTCGTAATAGTAATACCAGCATTACCTCCAGTTGGTGCTTTTGTTACTTCTAAAGTATATGTATAATCTGTATAACTACAGTCTGTTCCTTCAGTAACTGTACCAACACACTCAGAACCATTATTGAATCGGACATAAGTACTTGCAGGTAAATTACATCCGTTAGATGTATTTAAACTATTTCTCCTCGGAGAACCAGACATTACAGCCTGAATACGTGTTTTTTGATCTGCTGTAAACGTATCCATACATGCATCTGGAGTATAATCCATATAATTCTGAATCATATCAGATCCTGGAGCTCCACATGAATCTGCAACGGTACAAGCATAATTAGCGGCAGCAATAGCTGGTGTATCACCACAATAATCTCCACTACCTCCACAACCACCTTGAAATGTATGGTATAATCCTAACCAGTGACCTACTTCATGAGTCATTGTTCTTCCTAATGCATAAGTAGGATTCATTGTAAAAGACCCATCATCAACAGACACATCTCCAAAAACAGTGTGACCTGCTACAACACCATCAGTACTTGCAGCTCCTCCTGAAGCTGGCATATCTCCTAAACCTGAAGTTCCTCTATCTGGAAACTGAGCATACCCCAATAAATCACTCATTCCTCCAGCTGCTAAGGTATTACCACCCACACGAATAGACCACATATTCATATATTTTGTAGGATCCCATTGAGTTGCTGACTTCATTGCATTTGCATCAGCAAATGTTTCCCAATCTCCAGGATCACCAGGTGTTGCGGTATTACTATAAGGAGTAATATTCCATCTGTTTACTCCATCTGTTGGATTACCAGAAGGATCTTGTTGTGCTAAACAAAAATTTATTTCAGTATCTACAGCAAGACCCGTGGTGTTTGCACCTCCAGGAGTTCCCATTAACATTCTATAATCGTTATTTAATACTTGTATCTGAGAAAATGCTTGATTATAAGAAATGTTTTCTCCATAGATTCCACACTTATCATTTACAGGTACTCCATTGTGTACTACATGTACAACTACAGGGATATTATAAATTGCTTGGACTGATTTTCCCGCAGCCTTATCAGCATTTATTTTGTCTACTAATGGCTTCATCCAAACTTCAAAATCAGCTCTAGAAGTCTTCTCTTTATTCGTTTTTTCTAGTTGTGCGTTCACTTCATCAGTAGCACATCTAACATAAGTCTTTTGCTTTATAGTTGGAGTTTGCTGTGCATTTACAGCAAATGACCCCACGAATGCAAAACCAGCAACAATAGCCTTTAAAGTAGTTTTTTTCATAATAATTTCAGGTTTTATATTAATTTGAGATTCCGAATATAATATTTTCACGTCAAAACGCAAAAAATATCGATGACTTTAACCTATTGAAAAACTAGGGATAATGAATATGTGCCTAAAAAAAGCCGACACAAATTGTGTCGGCTTTAAAATATTTAAAAAATGTTTAAATCAATAAATTTATTGAATCACTATTTTTTTAATTGCCTTTTTAGCACCACTTTCAACATTTAACATATATAATCCAGAAGCTAAAGTACTGAAATCTAATTCTGTTGTAAACACATCTGAATTATTACTATATAATTCTGTGCAAACTCTTCTTCCTCTAATATCCAATAACGATACACTTACATTTTCACTAGTACTTAATGAAAGTGTTATCTTTCCAAAAGATGGATTTGGATATACATTAAACACATTAAACTGATTCTGAGTAATCCCTAAAACAGCTTCTGTTTTACCAAAATAATAGGTTCCGTTTATACCTGATGCAAAAGTAGCCTCTAAAGCTACATTCAACCCAAAAGTTCCTAAGGTTGCTACAGCAATTTCAGCAACACCATTATCCTTGATTATAGTTAATGTACTTCTATTATTCCCTGTTGTTGTTTCCCATTCAATAATTTCTGCTTCGGTAAAGTAAAATTTAACTGTCGCATTACCGCCTGTTTGAACTGACAATGGAGTAATTGTAAAAGTTTTACCCATTACGTAATTTGAAACGCCTGCAACTTGGTACATTACTGAAGTACCTGAAGCTCTAGATACATTTGTACTTACGCATCCGTAGTTTACAGCATTATTATTTGTAATATCAGCCATTACATTTCCATCTGCCGCATTACTAGTATAAACAGTACCTGATACTGACAAGACATCTTGATCAGGCGTTCCTGTATTAACAGTTGTTTGTACACCTGTTAATAAATCTGCTGTAAGTTCAACATTATCAATACCAATTATCCACTCATTAGTAGAATCGTGATGCCTAAAAGACACATATACATCTTGACCATCAAACCCAACTAAAGATGCAGTTCTTGTTTGTCCACCTGCAGTACTTAAAAACGCGTTTAAGTTTTCATCTTTAATTCTTGTCCCTGCCAAAATGTTTGCTGAAGAAGAAATTGATGTTGATACCCATACCTCATAATTTTCATTATAATAGGTAACATCGCTACCAGAACCAGCTAAATATGACAATTGAACATTTGTAGCGCCAGCTGGAATAGAAATTAAAGGCGTACTTAGAAAATTATCCGGGAAATATGGTGAACCATTCCAAGAATATGATGCCATAAAGAAATCTGTATAAATTCCAAAAGGAGCAGGGAAATCCGTTTCTTCTACTAAACTCCAATCATCCGCAGTTTCAGAATTATTATCCAAAATAGACCAGTCACTTGCATCTCCATCTGAAAAATCATCTGAGAACAAAGTATTGTTTGATATAGTTGTTACTACTGAATCATCATTAAGGATAGTTATCGTTATTTGATTAGCGATGTTTGTTGTAGTAGCATTACCAGCAGTTGATACATTTAAATCCAATACGATGGTTTCATTTGCTTCAACAAAATCATCTTCGAATATTCTAATTGTAAAATCTTGTTTAACTGTTGATCCAGCTGCAAAATTTAAACTAGGTGTTTGTATTGTATAATCAATATTACCTGTAGCTGTACCTGATTTATTAACAGTTACCGTCTCAACTCCTGTTGACGCTTTAGACTTACCTATTTGAATAGTTATATCTTGAAATCCACAACCAGACCCTTCAGTTATATTATATGCAGTTGAGCAACCGTCAAAGAATACAACTGGCGCAGCTGAATTAGCCGCCGTAGAAGTAACCAACTCAACTCTTCTCGGAGAAACCCCCATAATAGCTTGGATTCTTGCTTTCTGATCTGCTGTAAATGTATTCATTGCTACATCATCAGAATAATCCATATAATTTTCAATCATTCTTGTATTACCACATTGGACAGGTCCTGGCCCTACTCCATAATATTGACTATCACAATTAGGTGTATCTGTACAAAAATCATCTACAGAACAATTACCATCACCCCAAAGATGACGTAAACCTAACCAATGACCAATTTCATGAGTTAATGTTCTACCAGCAGGATAAGAACCTCCTGCTGGGTTTGGATTTGCTACTGAACCAACTGACGAAGACAAGACTACAACACCATCTGTATTTGCAGCACCCACTGCACCAACATCTCCTACACCCAGTCCTGAAAGTCCAGACCCTACAGGATCAGGAAATTGAGCCCAACCTAATAAACCTCCTGTAATATTAGCTACCCAAACATTCATATAAGAGTTTGGATCCCAACTTGTTCCTGGTTTTAATATAGCATCCACATCACCATTAGCAAAAGGTCCTTCTCCATATGATGTTACTCTATTAATCCCCGGTTCAGGCAATATATTTCCAGAAGGATCTACTTGTGCAAATGCGAATCTTATCTCAGAATCTGCTGATTGAGCAAATAGACTACCCGCAGTATCTGCAAAATCAATATTCAGTTGATCTAGCTGAGCTTGAATTAACGTTGATGAAACATTGTCTGCCCCTTCACAATCTGTAAATACATGAAATATAATTGGAATTGTAGTAATCGCCATACGCTCACCAGCTGCTATTCGTGCTTTATAATTCGATACATGTGGTGCTAACCATTGTTCAAATTGCGTGTCAGAAATTTTTCTAGGATTTTGTTTCCGTATTTTATTTTGGTACTCGACACTAGCACAACGAACAATTCCTGTTTCATCAAAGTGCTGTTGATTTTCTTCTGTCAAATCAAAAGATGTCTGAACAGCTGTGTTTTGCCTCTGTTTCTGCTGTGAAAAACCTGCAAAACAAGCCCCCATAACAACAAATAATAAAGCACCTTTTAAAGTAATTTTTTTCATTATAAATATATTTTTAAATTTAACTTTATGAAAATACATAATAACAGCTATCAAAAAAATTAATCTATAGGAATACTATATTATTGGTAATATACTACGTAACCTAGTATAAATGAGCTTATAACAACAAAAAAACCGATACATTACTGTATCGGTTTTTTGTTGTTATGTATTTAGATTTTAACTATCCTCCGAAATCATCGAAACGGATATTGTCATCATCAAGACCAAAGTCTTCACCCATTTTCTGAACTGCATTGTTCATTAATGGTGGTCCACAGAAATATAATTCTAAATCTTCTGGAGCATCATGTTTAGATAAATATTCATCTATTACAACTTGATGAATAAATCCAGTGAAACCATCACCATTTTCATCACCAACATCTTTTTTGATAGTCCAATTATCTGCTTCAGTTGGGTCAGATAATGCAATAAAGAATTTGAAATTTGGGAAATCTTTTTCTAAATCTCTAAAGTAATGTATGTAGAATAATTCAGCTTTTGAACGTCCTCCATACCAATAAGTAACTTTTCTACCAGTTTTCAAAGTTCTAAACAATTCATATAAGTGAGAACGCATTGGCGCCATACCAGCTCCACCACCTACATATAACATTTCTGCTTCAGAATCATTGATAAAGAATTCACCATATGGTCCAGAGATAACACATTTATCACCTACTTTTAAATTGAAAATATAAGATGATGCTACACCTGGATTTACATCCATCCATCCGCCTTTGGCGCGGTCAAAAGGAGGTGTTGCTACACGAACATTAAGCATGATTTTTCTTCCTTCAGCAGGATAAGAAGCCATAGAGTAAGCACGTTCAACCAATTCGTTATTTTTCATAACCAAAGGCCATAAACCAAACTTCTCCCAATCAGCTTTAAATTTATCAGGCTCTCCTGGGTGATCCTGAGGATGTGCAGAAACATCCATGTCTGAGAACTTTACTTCGCATTCTGGAATTTCAATTTGAATATATCCCCCAGCTTTATACCCCATATCTTCAGGGATTTCTACAACGAATTCTTTAATAAAAGTAGCAACGTTATAGTTTGAAACTACAGTCGCCTCCCATTTCTTAATTCCAAAAACTTCTTCTGGAATAGAAATATTCATGTCTTGCTTTACTTTTACCTGACAAGATAAACGCGCTCCAGCTTTTAATTCCTTACGAGAAAAGTGAGGTATTTCTGTTGCTAATGCTTCACCACCACCATCATGTACGTGACACTCACATTGTATACAAGTTCCACCTCCACCACAAGCAGATGGTAAAAATATTTTCTCAGCTCCTAACGTAGATAATAAGGTACTTCCTGAAGCAACTTCAATTTCCTTTTCTCCGTTAATAGTAATTTTAACGTTTCCTGATGGTAATAATTTATCTTTCGCAAAGATTAATATTAAAACCAACGATAATACCAAAATAAACAAGGCTATTACTGTAATAGCTATTGCTCCTCCTGTTGATGCTAAATATATCATAATTAGTTTACAGATTTTGTGTTTGTATTAACAACTACTGCTTCTGTTTTTTCAACTTCGACAACTGCTGTTTTTTCTTGTTTTTTTGCCTTACCGTCATCACCAGTTAACATTCCTCCAAAACTATTGAAACCAATAGCCATAAGACCTGTTATGATAAATGTAATCCCTAACCCTCTTAAGGCCGGCGGTACATTTGAATAACGAATTTTTTCACGAATAGCTGCAATTGCTAAAATCGCCAAGAACCAACCGATCCCAGATCCAACACCGTAAACAGTAGCATGTCCAATAGATGGTAATTCTTTTTGTTGCATGAATAACGACCCTCCTAAAATAGCACAGTTTACCGCAATAAGTGGCAAGAAAATACCCAAAGAGTTATATAACGACGGAGAGAACTTCTCTACAATAATCTCAACTAATTGTACCATTGTAGCAATAGTAGCAATAAATAAGATAAATGTTAAGAAACTTAAATCATAAGAAGTATACTCTTCTCCTAACCAAGCTAAAGCTCCATCTTTTAATAAATATTGATCTAACAACCAGTTTAAAGGCATTGTAATAGCCAATACAAATATTACTGCTGCTCCTAAACCAACTGCAGTAGATACTTTTTTAGATACCGCCAAGTATGAACACATTCCTAAGAAATATGTAAATACCATGTTTTGGGTAAATATCGATTTAAATAATAATTCTAAATATTCCATATTTTATAAATTTTAGTTTTCATAACCGCTTCAACAAGTTCAACGTATTATAAAAATTACTAAATCGCCTAGTGACTTTCTACTAAAGCTGGATTTTTACTACGTTGTACCCAAATAATGATTCCTACTACTATTAATGCCATTGGCGCTAATACCATAAAACCGTTATTTTCATATCCATAAGCATACAATCCAGTTTTTTCAATAGGATCTCCTAATACTTTAAAACCGAATAAAGTTCCTGCTCCTAACAATTCTCTAAAGAACGCTACTACAACTAACAATACTCCGTAACCTGCGGCATTACCAATACCATCTAAAAATGCTGGCCAAGGTTTGTTAGCTAAAGCGAAAGCTTCAAAACGCCCCATGATAATACAGTTCGTAATAATTAAACCGATAAATACGGATAGTGTTTTACTTAATTCATAAGCAAAAGCCTTAAGTACTTGATCTACTATAATTACTAAAGTTGCAACAATAATTAACTGAACAATAATTCTAATTTTTGAAGGTATGATGTTTCTCATTAAAGAGATTACCACGTTTCCTAAACCTAATACAAACAATACTGAAACCGCCATAATAATTGATGGTTTTAACTGTGCTGTAATAGCTAATGCTGAACAAATCCCTAATACTTGAATAGTAATAGGATTGTTATCTGCTAAAGGATCTAATAACAGTCCTTTGTGTTTTTTTGAAAGTCCCATAATTATTTAGCTGTTTTTAAAGTTTCAAAATATGGCAAATACAAAGCAAGCCCCTTTTTGATCATTGCAGTAACACCATCACCAGTAATTGTAGCACCTGCCATAGCATCTACTGCATTATCCGTTTTACGATCATTTTTAGGATCTAAATTTCCTTTTTTAACCGTAATACCTTGGTAATTTCCAGCTGTATCAAAAATATGCTCTCCTATAAAGTCATCTCTAAAGTAAGCTTCTTTAATATTAGCCCCTAACCCAGGAGTTTCACCTTTATGGTCAAAATAAGCACCTTGAACAACTAAGTTTTCATCTAAAGCTACGTAAGCCCAAATAGCATCCCACAAACCATTACCTCTCATTGGTACAACGTAAAATGTTTTTCCGTCTTTTTTTCCAATAAACAAAGGCAATTGCTGCTCATAAGAAGCATTTGATTTTACTTTATCTTGCTCTTTTTTAACTTCTAATTTAAATGCTTCAGTAGTTTTCGTAGCCGTTGCACCTTTAACGATGTACTGCTCCTCACCTACATATTGCTTAAACAAACCTTCTGCTAGTGTCTTATCTGCAAATTCATTTTTATCCTCTGAATTTGCTACACCCATTGCAAATAAAATATTTTGCATTTTTTCTATCTTCTTATTAGCCTTGATATCCGGACTTAGTACCGAAGAAATACCTGCTAATAAAGACCCCACCACAATTACCATCACAATTGAAAAGATAATCGTGTATGAATTTTTACTTGTATCTATAGCCATAACTTATGCTGTTTTTACACGTTTTAATCGCTTCTTAACATTCCCTTGAACCACATAATGGTCAATTGTTGGAGCGAAAACATTCATTAATAAAATAGCTAACATTACTCCTTCTGGGAAGGCTGGATTGAACACACGAATCATAACTGACAAGAAACCAATTAAGAAACCGTAAATCCATTTTCCTTTATTTGTTTGTGCTGCCGATACAGGATCCGTAGCCATAAACACAATACCAAATGCTAAACCTCCAACTAATAAATGCTGCCAGTAAGGCACATCCATTAATGCAAAGAATTTTGTTCCTTCCATAGAAGGTGCTACTTGGTTAAAGATTAACCCCATGATTAAAGAACCAACTACAGCAGACAACATAATTCTCCAAGAACCAATTTTAGAAAAGATTAAGAATAACCCTGCTAATAAAATTAATAACGTAGATGTTTCTCCAACAGACCCAGGAATAAACCCTATAAACTGATCCATTACTGAATAACTAACTTCTTTTGCTTGCGCTAAAGAACCTAAAATTGTTTCACCAGAAAAAGCATCAGGAGTTCCAGTAGCAGCTTGCGCTCCTTCTACCCATACTTTATCTCCAGTCATCCAAGTTGGATATGCGAAGAATAAAAATGCTCTTACAGTTAATGCAGGATTCAAGATATTCATTCCTGTTCCTCCAAAAACTTCTTTACCGATAACAACTCCAAATACAACTGCAACTCCTAACATCCATAATGGAATATCAACAGGTACAATTAATGGAATTAGCATACCAGATACTAAGTACCCTTCTTCTACTTCATGACCTTTTATGATAGCAAAAATAAATTCTACTCCAAGACCAACGATGTAAGAAACCAATACTAATGGTAAAATCTTCCCAGCACCTAACAATAAGTTATCCATCGTCCAAAATTCAGGACTTAAAAAACCACTTGTAGCAGCGTTAATTTCTCCAACCGCTAAATAATGTTGGTAACCAGCATTAAACATACCGAATATTAAACATGGTACTAAAGCCATGATTACTGTATTCATTGTACGTTTTAAATCGTCCGCTACACGAATATGACTCCCAGAATGAGTTACCTCATTTGGCAAATATATAAACGTATGTAACGCATTAAAAGCAGGAGCCATCTTGGTTCCTTTATACTTTTCTTTTAAATTATGTAAATTACTTTTTAAGCTCATAGCGTTATCCTATTTCTTTATACATTAAGTCTAACCCTTCTCTAATAATTTCTTGGTGTGGCTGTTTAGACACACAAACAAATTCAGTTAAAGCAAAATCTTCTGGCGCAACTTCATACATACCTAAAGCTTCCATTTCGTCTAAATCCTTCACCATACAAGCTTTTAATAACTGCATTGGATACATATCTAAAGGAAAAACCTCTTCAAAAGAACCTGTAACAACAAATGCTCTGTGTTCTCCGTTTGTGTTTGTATTTAAGTCAAACTTTTTATTTGGCATCATCCAAGAAAAAGTCATTGCTCTTGAAGTAGACACTTTATTAAATACTGGCTTATTCCATCCAAATAAATCATAATCATCTCCTTCAGGTATTACTGTAACAGTGTTATTGTAATACCCTAAATAACCATCAGGGTTTACCTTCGCTCCTGTTAATACATCTCCACCAATCACACGAATGTTTTCAGTATGTACTCCTGAAGAATATACAAATGCAGCTACTTCCGATCCTATTTTAGTTTTGTAGTATTTAGGTTTTTTAACAGAAGAACCTACTAAAGCAATAGTACGCTCTGCGTTAAACTTACCAGTTAACAACAACTCACCAATGATTACTAAATCTTGTGGAGTTACCGTCCAAACTACTTCACCTTTATTAACAGGGTCAATTTTATTAATCTGTGTACCTACATTCCCAGAAGGATGTGGTCCAGATACTTTATGCAAAGTAACACCGTTTAATCCTGATAAAGGAGAATTTGACTTCTTCCCTACAGAAACGTGTACTGCACCTTCTGTTAACTTTCCTAAAGCAGTTACTGCTGCTTGCAATTCAGCTTCTTTCCCTGCTAATACGTAATCGTAATCAGCGGCTAAAGGAGCACTTGCATAAGCAGAAACAAAAATAGCTTTTGGAGCAACTTCCGGATTTGCAATTATAGCATACGGACGCTGACTAATAAATGGCCAACAACCTGTTGCTAATAAATGATTTTTAATAGTTTCAGCATTTGCAGTATCAACATTCACACTAGCTACACTAGCATGTTTTTGTTCTTTATCTGCACTGATCTTGATGGTTAGAATTCTTCTTCTGTCTCCACGAACAATCTCTGAAATTTCACCGCTAACTGGAGCAGAAAATTTCATAGCTTCATTAGTTTTGTTGTAAAACACAGCTTCACCAGCTTGTACTTTATCACCAACTTTTTTAAGCATTTTTGGGATTATTCCATGAAAATCAGAAAGTTGAATTGCGTAAACATTACTTGCTATAGCTTGCACCGTGTCTTTTTCGGCCGCACCAACAAGTTTAATGTCAAACCCTTTTCGTATACGAATGTCTTTGGACATAATTGAGTAGATTTTTCTAAAAAATTCGAGCCAAATTTACAATTTAATAGCCGACTCTTAAAATTGTGTTAAGGCAATTTTATTTATTTATATCGTTTCTAAATAAATTCTCAGCACTAAAGAAGCAGTGGTATGAAAATTGATTATATTTACACCCAAACATATTTTATTAAATGAGATTCATCACTATAATTACTCTTATAACAGGCCTTCAATTTGGGTTTTCACAAATAATCAATGAAGTAACTCCTCCGCAGCACATTAAAACCATTATCCTACAAGAACTAACCTCAGAAAGACAGGTTCCGTTAATTGAACTAGGAAAAACATTGACTTTTTCTTTTGACGATATCAACGGAGATGAAGCTGATTACTACTACAAAATATCTCATCATAACTTTGATTGGTCGAAATCGCAATTAAACAAAAGTGAATTCTTACGTGGAATGGACGACCAGCATATCCAAGACTACGAAAACTCATATAACACTCTACAAATCTATTCACACTACAGGTTACAAATACCTAATAGTGACGTGCGAATTATTAAAACAGGTAATTACTTTTTAGAGATATACAACGACGAAGAAGAGCTTATATTTTCTAAAAAATTTATCGTTTACAGAAACGATGCCTCAGTTAAAACAGAAATAAAACGCTCAAGAAACTTGACTTTTGTCAACGAAAAACAAATAGTACAATTCTCAATCAAACCTCGAAACGATTTTTTTATCAACCCAAAAAAATCTATAAAAACACTTGTTTTTAAAAACAATAATATCAACAACTGTATTACCAACTTAAAACCGCAATACACTATAGGAAATCAACTAATGTATCGCTATGACCAAGAAGCTTCATTTTGGGCCGGGAATGAATATTTTTATTTTGACAATAAAAACATCCGAGGAGGAAACATAAGCATTCGAAATTTTGAACTAAATGACGTTTACCACAACAGACTATACACCAACAGCTCAAGAAGACACGAACCATACACCTACAACCCTGACATTAATGGAGGATATGTAGTCAAAAATCTCAATGCAGAAAACAACAATATCGAAGCTGATTATGTAAAAATGCACTTTTCGCTTGAGAATTACGAAAATCTTGGGGACAGAAAAATTTATATTACAGGTAATTTTAACAACTACACCCTTGACGAAGCTTCGGAGCTAAAATTCAACATCAATAAAGGAATATACGAAAATACCTCTTTAATTAAGCAAGGGTTCGTAAACTATAAATTCATCACTCATACCAACAAAAAAGTGGACCACTCGCTAATTGACGGGAATTTCTATCAAACAGAAAACGAATACACTGTAATAGTATACTACAAAAACACTGGAGACAGATATGACAAAGTTATCGGAATCAGTAGAGCAAGCTCAATTAATATTAGCAACTAAAACATTTTATTACCCTCTATTACAACAAACAAGGGATTAAGTAAAAAAAAAAGATTATTTTTACATCATAATACCACCTAAATTATGGTTGAGCAAATTACAAGAGGAATAAAAATTTCTGTAAAAACGAATTTTGAAGGTACATTTTATAAGAACTATAAAATGCATTTTGCCTTTGGTTATATTGTAACTATTGAAAACCAAAGCTCAGAATCTGTTCAACTAACGACTAGACACTGGGAAATATACGACTCCTTAAACAATACTGAAATTATTGATGGTGAAGGCGTAATTGGAAAAAAGCCGGTTCTAAAACCTGGAGAAAAACACAGTTACGGCTCTGGCTGCCTACTAGCGTCACCCTATGGGTCAATGAAAGGATTTTACAATATGATTAGTTTTAACTCATCTAAAACCTTTAAAGTGGCTATCCCTACATTTAAACTAAGCGCTCCTTTTGCTCTTAATTAAACGTCTCTCAAATACCCTAATTGCATTATTTTATTATTCTGCTCTACTGTACAATAGAAACAGTTAGAGTTATGAATTACTTTAAACTCTTTTTCTAAAGTAAATCCGTTTTTAGTAGTAAAAACAGCGTCTATATCTATATTTCCGTTTGGGGATATCCTCCTAAAACGAAATTCATTTTCTTGTAAATCATTCTGATTAGTTAACTCATACCAAGCACCAGCAGCAATACCCGATAACCATTGTGCATTTTGATGAACCCCTGCAATAGACTTTGGCTCAATTGTTCCAATTAAACTAATTTGATGCTCAGGTAAACGATCAAATAAATACTTCTTGTTTTCTTTAAACTTAGTTGATTTGAATTTAGAAATCATACCATTAACAACTTCATACACCTGGTTTTCCGTATCTGAAACCACAACATTACCTACAGTACTAGGGGTAAAGTTTTGAGATGTAATTAATTTTTTTCTAATTCTTTTATTTGTAACCGAGGCTATTAAGGTTGTTGTCACAAAACGAGCACAATTACTAGCTCTTTTCAAAAAGGCAGCATAACGAATCCCACCTTGGCGTTGCATTTTTTGAATATGATCTTTTGCTTTTTCATAATCAACCTGACCACAAACCGAAGCTACCAATTTTCCTTCTCCGTGAGTCAATTTAGGATTTACAGATAAAAAACTCAATATTTCATTTAAGTTTTGAACTTCACCATTATCAATTGTAGCTTTTAACGGAAAGACCAATTCTCCGTCATACTTCGCACCTCTTACCCTTCCATTTGGCTCCGAAGTAATATATCTTCCGAAATCATGATATTCTAAATCACCTTTCTTTTTATCTATCAAGACTAAAGCTGCATGTCCAGCTCGTAGATAATCTTTTTTTCCAACACCTAAGTATTTTAAAAACGGAGAAAACCACTCTTCTGAAACCATTACAATCGTTTCAGGATATGCAAGCACCAATATTACACCTGTATTATTCGCCATCAGATATCAATATTGAGTTAAACATTAATTCTGAGATATTGTCACGCAATAAATCTTTATAAACAACCTTTATATCTTCTTCTGATTTTTCAAACATTGTAATACTTACTGTTTTTAGTAGCCCTCTATCTATTTTCAAGTCCAACATAGGATCTCCAACACCATAATACTCATGAAAATATAACAACTCAGCACTTGAAGAACCATTTTGACTCAAATACTCTTGAAACCATTGTTTACGAAATGATTTCATTTCAGAACTATATAAGGTAGATGAGCTCCATATTTTAGACTCTAATGGCAGATCGCTGATTTGTGCTTTTACCCCATCCCAAATCAATTCAATTAATTTCAATTCGGAATTCCAATCTACTATTAACAACGTAAAAGGCTCTACCTCATCAAAATCATACTGTTGAATTTCTGTAAACACATCATCAACTTCCAGTAACTCCTTTACAATAACCCCTCTACTCTTTTTATAACTTGATTTTCTACCATGCTTTACAAAGGCGCCATTTAACAAACAAAGCAACCTGTTTTTAGAACTTGTTCCAATCCAAGTACCACCCGCAACCTCATCTTTAGGATACACCAAAGCAACCTCATTCTCTTCATACCGTTTAGGTGGAATCGTTTTTCTATTAACCGCTTCATCCCTATTAGAAATGAGCATAAAATCGGTATTTCCCCTATAAATAAAACTTACTGTACACATATAAACCTGATAGTCTTCATATCTCTTTGCAACTTACAAAAAAAACATCAGCGAACCCAATAATCAAAAGCTTTGCAAAAACAAAACAACAATCTTAACCTTTACTATTTAACCTCATTAATCCACTCTCAATTCCTAATACTTATCTCACATTATAAGCAACTATATTAACTACAACAATATCCATTAACCTATTCTTGTAATTTTTTAGTATTTTTGACGACTTAGAAATTATTCAAATTTTAGAACTTAAATATTATGTCAAAAGGTTTTTTTAATGTTCCTAGTCCGGTAAACGAACCAGTAAAGTCGTATGCCCCTGGAACTCCAGAAAGAGAAGCAGTTACTAAACAATATGATTCTTATTACAACGGATCAGTAGATGTGCCATTATACATCGGTAAAGAGAAAATAAAAACTGGTAACACCAGAAATATGACCTTACCACACGATCATAAACAAGTAGTTGGAACATATCATTTAGCTGAGAAAAAGCATATTGACAAAGCTATTTCTAGCGCTTTAGAAGCAAGAGTTCAATGGGCACAAACTCCATGGGAACAAAGAGCTGCTATATTTTTACGTGCTGCCGATTTAATTGCAGGACCATATAGAGCAAAAATAAATGCTGCAACGATGATTGCACAGTCTAAAAATGTTTTTCAAGCAGAAATTGATGCTGCATGTGAACTAATTGACTTTTTGCGTTTTAACGTAAAATTCATGTCAGATATTTATAAAGACCAACCTGCTTCTTCAAGCGGTGTTTGGAACAGAGTTGAATACAGACCTTTAGAAGGATTCATTTACGCAATTACACCATTTAATTTTACTGCAATTGCTGCAAATTTACCTGCAAGCGCTGCTTTAATGGGAAATACTGTTGTATGGAAACCAAGTGATCATCAAATATTTTCAGCAAAAGTAATTGTTGACATTTTTAAAGAAGCTGGTGTCCCTGATGGCGTAATTAACGTTGTCTATGGTGACCCTGTTATGATTACTGATACTGTATTAGCAAGCCCTGATTTTTCAGGAATTCACTTTACAGGATCTACATATGTTTTCAAAGAAATTTGGAAGAAAATTGGAGAAAACATTCACAATTACAAAACATACCCAAAAATAGTTGGAGAAACTGGAGGTAAAGATTTTATCATTGCTCACCCAAGTTCAAATGCTAAGCAAGTAGCTACAGCTGTTTCAAGAGGTGCATTTGAATACCAAGGACAAAAATGCTCTGCAGCTTCAAGAATATACTTACCAAAATCTATCGCTACAGAAACAATCAATTATATAAAAGAAGACGTTGCTTCATTTAAAATGGGATCTCCTGCTGATTTAAGCAATTTCATTACTGCAGTAATCCACGAAGGTTCTTTTGATAAATTAGCTTCATTTATTGACCAAGCTAAAAAAGATAGCGATGCAGAAATAGTTGCTGGAGGAAACTACGATAAATCTAAAGGGTACTTTATTGAGCCTACAGTTATTGTAACTACTAACCCTAACTACACAACTATGGAAACTGAATTATTTGGACCTGTAGTTACTATTTATGTATATGAAGACAAAGACTGGTCTAAAACATTAGAATTAGTTGATTCAACTTCTGAATACGCATTAACAGGTGCTGTTTTCTCTGAATGCAGATACGCTTTAGAAGAAGCAAACAAAGCATTACAAAACTGTGCTGGTAACTTCTACATCAATGACAAGCCATCGGGTGCAGTTGTTGGACAGCAACCATTTGGAGGAGCAAGAGCTTCAGGAACAAATGACAAAGCAGGATCTGCTCAAAACTTATTACGTTGGGTTTCCCCTCGTTTAATCAAAGAAACATTTGTAACTCCAATAGATTACAGATACCCTTTCTTAGGAGAGTAATACAACCATCATAATTTAATAAAAAAAGGATCAAACATTATTGTTTGATCCTTTTTTTCATCTGTATGCTAGTCCATTTAAAGCTTAAAAAAAGCCACTTCTTTCAAAGTGGCTTTTACTATTGTTTTTAAAACTAATATTTATTAGTCAAAATCTTTGTTAGTACCAGTAGCTGCAGTCTGTACATTAAGAACATTATTAGACGTATCAGAAACAATTGCAAGAATTCTTAATTTAGAAGTATCTACTCCTGCAGGAATAGCCACACCTGTAAATGACTTCGTATAATCAGCATCAACAACTATAGATGCCGCTGGGATAACATCCCCCATCGGAGCTGTATACGCCTTTCTAGCAATATCATTATGCACATAATTGGCAAGCGGATTCCCACCTGGCTCATAATAATTAGACTGAGATGCAACTTTACCATCCTCTAACAACCAAACAGTAAGTTTTAAGTTCGTATTTGTAATATTAGCAAATCCAACTTTTACTGTAATATCTAAATTATTACCACTAACAGTAGAGTTAATAGCCAATCCTGTTTGTTGCGTAGCATTTAAAAAAGGATCTAACTCAGCAAGTGGCATGCTTGACCAAGTCCAATCAGCATTTCCATTTAATTTAACCGTAGGAAATGCGTTGACATTATAAGCTGTTTCAACAACTAAAGCATCAGCATTAGACATTGAATCATCATTATGATAAGCTATCGCTAAAACCTTATTATTTGCTGCAGTTGTGGAATGAATTTTAACACCAGCAGTAGAACAAGCTCCACACCATGTACCAGTAAAGTCTGATATTATCATTTTAGTTGTAAACGTTCTTGTACTTGCGCCACCTGATCCACCAGAACCAGCTGCCGTTACTACAATTGTAATTGTAGTTGTTAACCCTCCACTTGTCACAGTTACTACAAAAGTTCCTACAGTATTAAAAACATAAGGACTTGTAATTACTACACCATCAATTGTTAAAACTGCGTTTGAAGAAACATCGTTCCCCAAATTATCTGTTACCGTAAAAGTTGCAGAATCACCTACAGTTAAAGCTGTTGAAGCTGACGCTACAGTAATTGAAGTTGCAGTAGCTCCACTTCCATTTCCTCCTCCTGGTGGCGTTCCTGATCCTGCCGCATCATCATCTGATCCACACGACATTATTCCAAATACTACAAATAATGCAAAGTACTTGAAAATTGTTTTTGTTGTTTTCATTTTGTTATAAATTTAAGGGGTTAATATGTTGTAATCAACATAGTACTAAAACAAGAAGCTCCCCATTAACCCTACCGTAAATTGTAATAAAAACAAAAAATATTCTAAAATTAATTTCCTTATCAAAATATAGACACCAATAAAGGAACACACATTAACTTTACTACTGTTAAACACTTAGAATTAATGCAAAAAAAACCACTTCTTTCGAAGTGGCTTTTACTATTATTTTTAAAACTAATATTTATTAGTCAAAATCTTTATCTACTCCAGTTCCTGCAGTTTGAACATTAAGAACATTATTAGCTGAATCCGAAACGAAAGCTACTAGTCTTAAGTTAGCAGTATTCACACCTCCTGGAATTGCTACACCTGTAAAAGTTTTAGTGTAATCACCATCAGTAACAATACTTCCTGCTGGAATTACATCTCCTAAAGGTGAAGAATATGATTTTCTTAAAATATCATCATGCACATAATTTGGATTTGGATTTGGACCCGCCTCATAGTAATTAGCTTGACTTTCTACTCTTCCGTCCTCAACTAAATAAACAGTTAACTTCAAGTTAGTATTTGTTACATCAGCAAAACCAACTTTAACTGTAATATCTAAGTTATTTCCATTAACTGTAGAGTTAATCGCTAAACCAGTATTTTGAGTTGCGTTTAAAAAAGGATTTAATTCAGAAGATGGGAAGTTTGACCAAGACCATTCTCCTGCTTTTCCATTGATAGTTACCGTAGGAAAACCAGCTGGTTGGTAATAATTCTCTACTGCTGAAGCATCTGCATTATCCATAGAATCATTATTATGATAAGCTACTGGAATTACATTAGCATTACCTGCTTTAGCTGCATGGATTTTAACACCTGCTGTTGGACAAGCACCACACCATGTACCAGTATGATCACCTAATAATATTTTTGTTGTAAAAACTCTTGTACTTGGAGCATTAACCGTAACACTTACGGTATTAGAAATTAAACCAGAAAAACTAGCTACTACATCTACATTTCCAGCAGTTGCAAAAGTATAAGGACTCGTTACCGCCACACCGTTAGCTGTATAAGTAGCTATCGAAGAAACATCATTACCTAAATCATCCATTACAGTAAAAGTAGCAGACTCACCAGCAAATAATGTTGTTGGAGTAACAGTTAAGATTATTGAAGTTGGAACCGGAACAGCCTCAACCACTATTGTTATTGTGCTTGTAAAGTCACCATTAGTTACAACAACAACATAAGTACCCGCAGTTGTAAATACATATGGATTATCCGTTACGACAACACCATTAATTGTAATTACTGAATCTGATGTGATATTGTTTCCTAAGTTATCTACTACATTAAACGTTGCAGATTCTCCTTCAAATAAAGTAGTATCATTAGCCGTTAAGGTAATTGATGTTACTAATGGAGCTGGTGGTGAAAGATCTGGGGTTTCATCTGAACCACATGACATTATTCCTACGATAAGAAACAATGCGAAATACTTGAAAATTGATTTTTTTTTCATGATAATAAGTTTAAAATTTTGGGTTAATAAGTTAAAATTCAGTCGCTAATATAATAATTTTTTATTAACTCACCCCTATATCGACTAAAACTTCACTTTATCGGCATTTTCTTTGTTTAATTACATTTTATGCAATATCATTGTATGTATTTAACCCCAAAATTATCATACTATTATGAAAAAAGCCTGTTTACTTATTGTATTTGTGTTATCATTTATTACAATAAACGCCCAAAGTACTCTGCCAAGTTTATCACTAAAAACTATGGACGGAAAAACCATTAACACTAAAGAATTATCTAAAGATGGACCAATAGTTATCTCCTTATGGGCAACTTGGTGTGTTCCCTGCAAAAATGAATTAGATGCTATTAGTGATGTATATGAAGATTGGCAAGATGAAACCAATATTAAACTATATGCCGTATCTGTAGATGATTCTAGAACAGTAAAACGTGTTAAGCCTTTAGTCAATGGTAAAGGATGGGAATACGAAGTATTACTGGACACTAATCACGATTTAAAAAGAGCACTTGGTGTTTCTACAGTACCCGTAACCCTTATCGTTAAGGACAATAAAATTGTTTACCGTCATTCAGGGTATACTCCAGGTGCTGAAGATGAATTATACGAAGAAATCAAAAAACATACAAAATAACAATTGAAAACGTTAAATACCAAAGGAAGTAATTTAAGCAATTACTTCCTTTGGTGTCTTACAACTATTCAATTTCACAAAAAAAACATTAAAAATGAAAAAAATCATAGTAAGTGCCTTAGCACTATCTTTTTCGCTATATGGATTTTCTCAAGAAGAAAATGACTCTATTCCAAAAGAAAAGAAGACAACCGTAAATAAAATTTTAGACAACCTTACAGGAAGTTTTGAAAGCAACATACAGTGGTACAATGACGACAAAACCCTAGGTGACTTCACTGAACTAAAGAAAGATGTTAAAGGAGAGGAACACCTAAGAGCAAATAGTTATTTAAGACTAGATTATAGCTTCTTGAAAAACTTCACTGTTGGTATTCAAGTAGAAAGTTACGCGCCAATGTCTTTATTAAACTATTCTGATAGTTATGATAAAGAATTAGGTTTAGCTCAATATTATGCAAACTACAAATCCAAAAAATTAGATATTACTGCAGGGTATTTCTACGAACAGTACGGGAGTGGTTTAATATTAAGAGCTTGGGAAGACAGAGCTTTAGGTAGAAACAATTCAATTAGAGGAGGACGAATAAAATACGCTCCAATAGAATCGGTTAACCTATCTGCTTTTTGGGGTCAACAAAGAACTGGATTTGACGTAACTGATACGAAGTTATTTGGATTTAACACTGAAGTAGATTTAACTACGATGTTTAAAATAGAAAAACTAAACTCATTAAACGCAGGTTTTAGCTATGTAGCTAAACAGGAAGACTATACAAGTCCGAATCCGGATCCGAATGTCCCTGAATTATCAAATTCATTTTCAAGTAGAATAGATGCTGATTTTGGTAAGCTGTACACCAGTTTTGAATATATATGGAAAGGTTCAGAATCAAGGCTAGACGATGCAGAAAAAGTAGTTGAAGAACTACATTTTGATGGTAGCGCTGCTTTATGGACATTAGGGTATTCACAAAAAGGATTTGGAGTAAGCAACACTTTCAGAAGATTAGAAGCTATGAACTTTTACTCAGAGAGAACAGCTGCTGGAAGCAGTAATATATATGGAGATAAAATTGTAAATTACTTACCTGGATTAACCAAGCAACATGATTACACCCTTACTAACATATATGTATACCAGGCACAACCTGGATTAAACTTTGTAGTTAACACGGTAAATGCTGGAGAAATTGGAAATCAATTTGACCTTTATTATAAATTTAAAAAGGGTTCAACTTTTGGTGGTAAATACGGAACTAAAATAGCTGCAAACATATCTTACTGGGCAGGTTTGGCAGTAAAAACAACTGACCCAAGTTCTTCTGGAGGAATTGGCTTCTCTAAGGACGCGACATATAAAGCAGAGGCTTTAAACTTTAAGAACAAATACTTTAGAGACATTAATTTTGAGGTTAGAAAAAAATTATCACCAAAATTTAGTGGTATAGTAACCTATGTTAATACAATTATTGACAAGGATTTAGCTACAGGTAGCCCACTTGGGGTATCGGGAAAATTTATCCAATCAAACATTGGAGTAATTGAAGGGACCTATAAATTCGGAAAAGGAAGATCCGTTCGTCTAGAGTTACAACATTTATCAAACAAGAAGGCCAAGCCTGACAATCGTTATTACGATGATAAAAAAGAATGGGCTGGGGGTACTTTAGAATTCAACTTAAACTCTAAAATTGGCGTCTACGCTAATGACTCATGGAATTATGGTAATGATATAGAAGGAGAAGGCCCTATACATTACTACAACTTTGGAGGAAGCTATACTAAAGGCGCTTCTAGAGTTGGTGTAAACTACGGAAGACAACGTGGAGGACTATTATGTGTAGGAGGTGTATGTAGAGTTGTAAGTCCTAATACAGGTTTTACAATAAACTTAACAACTTCATTCTAAAAAACAACTTTTAGATAAAAAAAAGAGCTATCAATATTGATAGCTCTTTTTTTTATGGCTTATACTTAATAGGTAAGTAAACTACTTTTTTTGTTTCGAAAAAATCTTCTTCAAAAAAATCGGTAAGATTTGTAAGCTGTACAGATTGAAATAATGCCAATTCACCTGTTAAATCCCCTCCTTTTAAATAGAAAATTCCATTCCTAACCTCATGACTCTGTTCTTTCTTTATTTTCTTTCTAACCCAACCAACAAAATCAGTCATATTAGTAACAGCTCTACTTACTACAAAATCATACTTATCATCTACTAAATGAGCGCGTGTTTGTTCTACTTTTACATTAGTTAATCCTAAAGCATCAACAACACCTTGAACAACTTTTAGTTTTTTTCCAATAATATCTATCAAATGGAATTGCACTTCAGGAAACAAAATTGCGAGTGGTATACCCGGAAATCCACCTCCAGTCCCAACATCAAGTACTGATGCCCCTGTTTTAAACTGAATCACTTTTGCAATACCCAATGAATGCTGTACATGTCTGATATACAATTCATCAATATCCTTTCTTGAAATTACATTAATTTTACTATTCCAATCTTTATACAATCCCTCTAATTGCGCAAACTGATCTAATTGCGATTTGGTTAAATCAGGGAAATATTTTATTATTTCGTCCATCTAAAATACTATTAGCCCACAAAATTAGTTAATAATTTTAGTATTTCTTAGTCTTAAACAAGCAATTAAACAATAATATTGATAAATTTGCATTAATAATAAACCTCAAACCTTCAACACAATGAATCCTACAATAAAATTTTCAAGAGTTGATTCTGCTAAGTTTTTTAAAACTTTAAATAAAAGAGTAAATTCTTATTTTAAAGAAAATGACATTAAGAAAACCGGAAACTGGAAACTATACTTAAAAACTATAGTCATGTTTACTTTATTCCTTGCTCCTTTAGTCTTAATTTTAACACTAAACCTACCTACTTGGCTACAATTGCTTTTTGTAGTTATTATTGGTATAGGTATGGCTGGTGTTGGAATGAATGTAATGCATGACGCTAACCACGAAGCTTTTTCTAGTAAAAAATGGGTAAACAAACTAATGGGAAGCAGCATATACATCTTAGCTGGTAATGTATACAATTGGCAAATACAACACAATGTACTTCACCATACATACACCAATATTCAAGGTCATGATGAAGATATTGATGCGGGTAGAATAATTCGTTTTTCACCACATTCAAAATGGCTGAAAATTCATAAGTATCAAAAGTTTTATTCGTTTGCCCTATATGGCTTATTAACTTTAAACTGGGCAATTACAACTGATTTTATTCAAACTTACAAGTATTTAAAAAGAAAACTATCTTACGGAAAAGCTCCTAGTGCAACCACTCAATGGACTAAGCTAATAATCAGTAAAATAGTTTACTACTCAATCTGGGTAGCTTTACCTTTGTTTTTAGGTTTCGCATGGTGGCAAGTTTTAATAGGATTTGTAGTGATGCATTATACTGCTGGAATTATTTTAAGTGTTATTTTTCAATTAGCACATGTAATGCCTAACACAGAAACTCCTGCACCAGATGAAAATGGAAACATGAAAAACACTTGGGCAATTCACCAATTATTCACCACTTCTAACTTTGCACCAAAAAGCTGGTTAGTTGGTTTTTATACAGGTGGGTTAAATCACCAAGTAGAACATCATTTATACTCAAACATCAGTCACATCCATTATAAAAAAATTGCTAAAATCGTAAAAGAAACAGCTACTGAATTTAGTTTACCTTATAATGAATATAAATCTATGGGTAGAGCAATAATAGAACATTACAACCAGTTGAATGTTTTAGGAAAGAAACCTATTTCAGCATAAAACAGCTAAAAAAAAAAGGGGTAAAGAAAGTTCTTTACCCCTTTTTACTTTTACAATAAAACCACCAAAACATTATCATGAAACCACTTTCAGACAGAATTAATAGCCTGCCAATATCTCAAACTTTAGCAATGGCAGCTAAAACACGAGAATTAAGAAACGAAGGGAAAGATATTATCGGACTTAGTTTAGGTGAGCCTGACTTTAACACACCAGATTTCATTAAAGAAGCTGCTATACAAGCGGTTAATGAAAACTACAACAATTACACACCTGTAAATGGATACGAAGAATTAAGAGAGGCTATATGCAGAAAATTCAAAAGAGATAACAAATTAAACTACACACCAAGTCAAATAGTAGTTTCTACAGGAGCAAAGCAATCTATCGCGAACATTGCTATGGTGCTATTAAACCCCGGTGATGAAGTTTTACTTCCTGCACCTTACTGGGTTAGTTATTCTGCAATTGCGACTTTAGCTGAAGCTACTTATAAGGAAATACCTTCTTCTATTGACACCGATTTTAAAATTACACCTGAACAATTAGAAGCAGCAATAACACCAAAAACGAAGTTAATATTCTTTAATTCTCCAAACAACCCAAGCGGTTCAAAATATACAGAGAAAGAATATTTAGCATTAGCTGAAGTACTAAAGAAACATCCGAATATTTTTATCCTTTCTGATGAAATTTACGAACACATCAATTATGAAGGAGAGAATTTTAGTTTTGCTAGAATCCCTGATTTATACGATCGTACCATTACCGTAAACGGTGTTGCAAAAGCTTTTGCAATGACTGGCTGGAGAGTTGGTTACATTGGTGCTCCAGAATGGATTGCTAAGGCTTGTACTAAAATGCAAGGACAAATTACATCTGGCACAAACTGTATTGCACAGAGAGCTACTATCGCGGCTCTTGACGCTCCTGTGAGCAAGATACAATACATGGTAGATGAATTTAAATCAAGACGTGACATTGTTATTGGCTTACTGAACGAAATTGAAGGCATTAAAACAAACACCCCAAACGGAGCATTTTATCTTTTCCCAGATGTTTCTGCTTTTTTCGGAAGAACACTAAATGGAACTAAAATTGACAATGCTTCCGATTTTGCTTTATACTTATTAGAAGAAGCTCACGTTGCTACCGTTACAGGCGATGCCTTTGGAGCCCCTAACTGCATTAGAATTTCTTATGCTGCTAGTGAAGAACAACTTAGAGAAGCAATGGCCCGTATCAAGAAGACATTGAACTAAACTTACATTTTAACCATATCATAAACCTCACTACTTAATACCGTGAGGTTTTTTATTACCAACAAAAACTTACAATGGCATACAATATCGTTTTAATTGAACCCGAAATACATACAAATACTGGTAATATTGGACGATTAAGCTTAGCTTCTGGATCTAACCTGCATTTAGTTAAACCTTTTGGGTTTGAATTAAGTGACAGTAGGTTAAAACGTGCTGGGCTAGACTACTGGAAACACATTAACTTATTCACCTACGAAAGCATCGGTGAGTTTTTAGAAACTCACAAAGACAAAGAAATGGCTTTTTTATCAAGTCATGGAACTAAAGAGTACTATGATATTGATTTTAAGGATGAACTGTTTTTAATTTTCGGAAAGGAATCAAAAGGACTACCAAAAAATATTATCGACAAATTCACTGATAAACTATATAACATCCCCTTATTTAGTACTCATATAAGAAGCATCAACTTAGCAAATGCTGTAAGTATTGTAGTATACGAAGGGATTAGGAGTTTAAGATAGCTCCTAGTTCAATCATAAATGAGTTCAAAATTAAATTTCTTTTTTTCTTAAAACAATTAATGTGTTTTTTTGAATATTGATCACATTGCTCATATATTCCTTTAGGTAAGTATAATAAGAAGAGTCATATATAGCTTTTTTAAAATCAAATTTTAAATACACACGTATAACATTTTTATTTTCCTGACACTTCAAAACAACACTTCCTTTATTATTAGGCAAATTATATAATACATCTTTTGGTATTTCGATTATTTCAAATCTTTCACTTACATTTATTTTTGAAGAATATAAATAAACATCCTTATAACCAAAATCTACCGGAAAAGTTCTTTCCTGCAGCTTAAAAGGGTTTGTTTCAAAAAAACTAAACAAGAATGGATTTAAATACAAATTATGCCCTACCTCCTCTGCTTCCAACTTAACATCAAAAAACTCTTCAAACGCAAAATCATTTTCTTGCTTACTATCAACTTTATAGTTAAATAATTCCATTTCAGAATATCTATTTTGGTATGATTTTAAGTGCGCATTAGGACTGCTATAATAACTGTTTTTAACAGGCAAAGCATGATACCCTGTTGTTTTATACTTTACCTCTCCACTAACCTCTAGACTATCAGTTATAACTAAATCAACATCATATCGCTTAATTGATGTTTTCTTTGCCTGAATAGAAACCCATTCACTTCCTTTTTTAAAATCTAACAAACGTCCATATTGATTTAAACATCTAAAAGGAATTTGCCCGAAATTTAAATATTTATTTGTTGCATCTAAAAAATATTTCTCTCCATTTATTACTGTTTGAATTATGATGTAATTAAAATCTGAAATTACTGGATATATCTTAGTAGGCAACCCATTATTTCTTGTTGAGAGTAGTACAGGTTTTACATTTACCCCCTGTTCACTTAACAAGTTATATAACAACAAATTAATCTCAGACACACTTCCTGACTTAGCTTTTATTAAATTTTTAACTGACACATTTTTAAAAATATTATACTTCCCATTCCAAATATAATTTTCCTGCACAAACCCAAAAATGGATTTCACCTTTATTAACTCGTTATTTTCTAATATAATATCACCATCTAAAAGCCCCTTAACAACACCTTTTTTTTTCATTTGCCTACCAATACACGGATCAATCTTAAGTTCCTTATCTGTTGTTTTCCAAGTTTTAGTAATATTATTAACTGTTCCATCAAAACCTTTAACAACCCTAAGTTCATATTCAATTCGAGAAAGATAATTATCTCTTGTAGTCATAAAATTTTCTTCAATAAAGGCAGGAATGTTTTTCATTACATAAGTAGCTGTTAAGCAATCCGCACTAGACCCACGCCCTCCATCTACACAATTCTTCTTAATTCCTTGCTGATTTTTATCTAACTTTAATCCCCCTACAAGCTTTATACTATATTCATAGTTCGCAGGAATGCTAGTTTGATATTCACTATAAATTTTAGGTATATCACTTTGAAACTCCCAAGGCTTATATTTATATATAAAAGGTGATTTTACCTTGTAACTATATGTTACTACAGACCCAATTTTTACATTTGGCATAGAAAACTTAACCAATGTATAATTTTCATTGTATTTCTCACTAAACACCTGCTTCTTATCTAGTTTCACACTTGTAGTTTTACCATTTTCTACATTGTAAGTGGTAGCAATAATATTATCAATCGTTTCTTTTCTATTTTTATCGTTATATAAGTATATCGTAATATCAGCTTTCTCAAAGCCTTTTTTATTTAAAATTTTTACTTTTTGTTTAAAATCAAAAATTAAATCAAAATTTCTATCATCAACATGACTTTTCCCAAACTCATAAATTATTAAAGCACTCGCTAATGAATCTTTTTCATAACTAGATAATATTAAATCTGAGTTGGAAACTTTATAACTATTAGAATTATAGTTGTCTTGACTTTGAACACTAATTACAAGTAAGAATAATAGGCAAGGTATTATATTTTTAATTCTCATTTTTTTAATTTCTATTTTTCCTAAAACCCCAAACATATGTATTAACCACAAATGATTTTATAACACCTCATCACCTATTTCTCCAAAAGAAAGGAGTAAATACAATTAACACCGTAAACAACTCCAACCTCCCTAATAACATTAAAAAAGCACACCACCACTTAGCCAGACTAGGTAAATGACCATAATTTGCTAAAGGGTTTAACGATCCAAATGCAGGACCTACATTTCCTAAACTAGATACTGCTCCACCAATGGCAGTTTCAAAATCCAACCCTAACATTCCTAAACCCAAAGCACCAACTATAAATAACAGCATAAACAAAATAAAGAATGCTAATACATTAAATACAATCTCCTTTGATACTGCTTTAGAATTATATCGTACGGGTATTATTGCGTGGGGATGTAACGTCCTTTTAAACTCCAATAAAGCATTTTTAACCATTACCAAATGACGGACAACCTTCACTCCACCAGAAGTTGATCCTGCAGACCCTCCCACGAACATCAACCCAAAAAAGAACACAGATAAAAATGGAGTCCAGCTAGTAAAATCCGCTGTAATAAAACCCGTAGTTGTAATTACCGATACTACTTGAAATAAGGAATGCCTGAACGAACTCTCCCAAGACCCTAATACTTGTGAATGATATTCCGAAACCGGAACATTTGCATTATAATACACCACAAGAGCACACATAATAGCAAAGATTATTGTGAAAACAGCGTAAAATTTAAACTCTTCATCTTTTATAACCTTCTGGATCTTTCCTTTAAAAGCAAAGTAACTTAATACAAAATTTGTTCCCGCTAAAAACATAAAAACTATTATAATGTATTGAATCATCGGATTGTTATTCCAATACGCTACACTTAAATTTTTAGTAGAAAAACCACCCGTAGATAATGTTGCTAAAGAGTGATTCATGGCATCAAAAAGATTCATCCCAGCTAATTTCAATAAAATAGTTTCTGCAATAGTATACCCAACGTATATCAACCATAATCGTTTTGCAGTATCAGTAATTCTAGGGTGTAATTTATCCGCACTTGGCCCTGGAGCCTCAGCTGCAAATAACTGCATTCCACCAATTCCTAATAAAGGCAAAATCGCTACCGCTAAAACAATAATCCCCATACCACCTATCCAATGAGTCATACTTCTCCAAAACAACACTCCTTTAGGTATGATTTCAATATCATTTAGTATTGAAGCTCCGGTAGTTGTATAACCAGACATTGTTTCGAAAAAAGCATTCGTAAAACTAGGTATTGCATCAGTGAATAAGTAAGGTAAGGTCCCCGAAAAAGTAATAAGTAGCCAACCAAAGGTCACTACTATGTACCCTTCTCTCTTTTTTAGCTCTTTTTTATGAGTTTTAGTAATTAACATTAGTACACCACCTGTGGCCAATGTTACCAACCCAGCTAACAATACTTCAAAAGTAACTCCGTCTTCATATAAAAAACTCACTAGAGCAGCAACAAGCATAAAACCACCATTGAAAAGCAGTAGCAGTCCCATTATATGAAATATAATTTTGGTATTTAGTTTTTTCACAAAGTCTGAATAACAGTTATAAAAATAAATTTTCAACTTTTGAAATAGCTCTAGGCAAACAACACACAACAACTTTATCATTTGCTTGTATTTTGAAATCCCCTAAAGCAATCAATCCTTTTTCATTACGGATAACTCCTCCAATAATCGCTGATCGCGGAAACGTAAGATCTTTAATATACTTATTACAAACTTTAGAACTTGACTTTACTTCAAACTCTAATAATTCTGCATTTAAATTATTTAACTGCGTTAAAGCAACAACATCTCCTTTGCGTATATACCTAAAAATAGTATTCGCTGCAATTAATTTTTTATTCACCAGAGTATCAACACCGATAGATTGAGACAATTGGAAGTAATCAATATTTTCAACTAAGGCTACAGTTTTCTTTACCCCTTTTGACTTTGCCATTAAACATGACATGATATTTGTTTCAGAGTTTCCAGTTACCGCCACAAAAGCATCCATTTCATCAATGTTTTCTTCATCTAACAACTCAACATTTCTACCATCACCGTTAATTATTAACGCTCCTGGCAAATCATCTGCTAAATCAAATGCTTTACTTTTATGCTTCTCAATCAGTTTTACTTTGAATTTATGGTCACATAAATTTTTAGCTGTTTTCTGTCCAATACTACTCCCTCCAAGAATCATTACATCTTTAATCGATTCCTTTACTTTTCCTGAAAGTCGATATAATTCCTCAACTCCTCCAGATGAAGTTATAAAATAAACCTGATCGTTTTCCTTAAATATTGTATCACCTCTTGGTATTACAGTGTATTGAGTCCCGTAACGCTGAATAGCGATAGGAACAAAGTGAATTTCCGGTAATAGTTTTGCAGCTTCTTTTACAGACTTACCTACAAAAGATGCATTTCTGGACAAGTTTAGCCCCAACATTGTCAACACTCCTCCCTCAAACTCAAAACGTTCGTTAAAGGCCGATTCATTTAACAAGGCTTCTATTTCATCCGCTGCTAAAGCTTCTGGAGAAATTAATTCATCAATCCCTAATTTAGAGAATTGCATTTCATCTTTATGTTCAATAAACTCTGAATTAGATATCCTTGCAATAGTTCTTTTAACTCCTAGTTGTTTTGCTAGTACACAAACAGTAATATTTGTCGTTTCGGAAGACGTAACTGATATTAACAAATCTGACGACGATACATTTGCATCTTTCAACACTGAAATAGAAGTAGCATCACCTTTGAGTACTCTAATATCTAAATGATTATCCGCATAAAGCAAATTCTCTCTACTACAATCTATCAATGTAATATCCTGCGACTCATAGGAAAGTAGTTTTGCCAAGTGAAAACCTACTTCTCCAGCACCAGCGATAATTATCTTCATCAGTTTTTGTTTTTTAGGAAGACATAACTTCGTTATATCCTAACTACTTAGTTTTTAAACATAAATACAAAGATAAATTTATTTTAAAAGAAAAGCTAAAATCGCTACATATTATACTTTTTATACTTTCGCCTTTAAACAAAAGCTTCCATTGCAGGTGGTTTCCCTTATTCATCGTACCTATCCTTGCTTTGCCGTAGTTGATTTTGTATTTTCGCTCAAATTTCACGCGATGTCAAAAAACATAACACCATACAAAGACTCTAATCTTGGCAAAAAAGAACAAGTAACCAAAATGTTTGATACCATTTCACAAGAATATGATGGTTTAAACAGAGTTATCTCTTTTGGTATTGACCAAAAATGGAGAAAAAAAGTGGTGAACCTTGTGGATAGTATTTCACCTAACAACATTTTAGACATCGCAACTGGAACTGGTGATTTGGCAATAATGTTTGCAGAAAAAACCAAAGCAAAAAAAATTGTAGGTCTTGACATTTCTGAAGGCATGTTAAATGTTGGCAGAGAGAAAGTGAATAATAAAAATCTTGCAGACAGAATAGAAATGATTATTGGTGACTCCGAAAAATTACCTTTTGAGGATAATTCTTTTGATGCTATTACAGTTTCTTTTGGGGTTCGTAATTTTGAAACATTAGAAACTGGTTTATCTGAAATTTTAAGAGTCTTAAGACCACAAGGAAAATTTGTAATACTTGAAACTTCTGTCCCAACCAATTTTCCTTTTAAGCAAGGTTATTTATTTCACTCTAATATCCTACTACCATTAATAGGAAAACTATTCTCAAAAGATAAAAAAGCTTACGGATATTTATCCGAATCGGCGCATAATTTCCCTTATGGAGAAAAGTTAAACAATATTTTAAGAAAAGTTGGGTTTATAGATGTTCAAGATCATCCACAAACTTTTGGAGTAGCATCAATATACACATCAAGCAAGTAGTAAATTAATATTCAATGAAGAAATTAGTCACATTCATGCTGTTAATAGGGTTCATAAGTACTTCTTATGCGCAATTATTTTCAAAACCAAAAATAATTAACGGATCAACTGCTGGCAATGGAAATATAGACAACAAAGTAATATCCTATGGATACTATTTAGGATTTAACAGCTTGGACTTTAAGTTTCAATACAAAACTGATAACCATAAGGATATTACTGTAGGAACGTCAACTGGTTTTAACGTCGGCTTAATTGGTAATTTACGAATGACTGACCATTTAGACCTACGATTTGAACCGGGATTAAGTTTCACAACACGTACATTAACATATCCTGAATCATACACAACTCTTACTGATGATTTTACTAAATCCTCAAATTATGAACGAATAGTAAAATCTACCTATGTATATCTTCCTTTACTTTTAAAAATAAGTACTAAACGCTTAAATAACTTTAAACCATTTTTACTAGCAGGAGCTTCTGCTGCTATAAATTTATCGAGTAATGAAAAAAGTATAGACGATAATTCAGCTGGCACATTTAGAATGACAAGTAACCCCAGCTTTATGGAACTAGGCTTTGGAATTGATTTTTATTTACACAACTTCAAATTCACCCCATCTATCAGAGGAGTTTTTGGTCAAGGAGATGAACTTGTGAAGGATAAAGATTCGAATAGCCCATGGACTGGAAACATAAGTAAAATGCAAACCAGGGGATTCTTTATAAATATTACTGTACAATAGTTTTCCTTTTAAACTCACTTAACACTATAGATGTTGCCATTGCTACATTTAAACTTTCTGTTTGTTGAATTGATCCAAATTTAGGAATGGTAATTTTTTTAGTGATTACTTTTTCAATGCTTTCAGATATTCCGTTTGCCTCATTCCCTAACACAATAATTCCTGAAGACGAGCTCATTTCCGTAGTATATAAATTATCACCATCCATAAAAGTACCAAACACAGGAACACCTTCCTTTTCTGATAAATAATTCTCTAAATTTAAATAAGTCACATTCACTCGCGTTAAAGAGCCCATAGTCGCTTGAACTACTTTAGGATTATAACAATCTACTGTTTCCGAATTGCAAATTAAATCGGCTACCCCAAACCAATCACATAATCTGACTATTGTACCTAAATTACCTGGATCACGAACATTATCCAAGGCTACAATAAGTTTTGACTCGTCTATTTTTTTTGCAAAATTCATTTTAAAAACCGCTAAAGCTGAATTTGAATTCTTTAAAAAGCTGACTTTTTTCAAATCAGATTCTGATACTACGGTCTGTTTTTCCTTGGCAACTTGTTCAAACTCCCTAGTAGTATATATATACTCTAATATATACGATGATTCTAAAAACTCATTAATTGTTTTTATCCCTTCTACAACAAACAATTGGTGTTGTAAACGGTACTTTTTTTGCTTTAAACTCGTTATTAATGTAATTCTGCTTTTGCTTAACATTCAAATAATGTATTTTTGAATTTAATTCCAACTTTATCTATTGAAACACTTTTTAGCAAAAATATCATTTATTCTGGTAATAACTACCATTTTAATTTCTTGTAGTGTTACAAAAAACCTAGAGGACGACCAATATTTTCTTACTAAAAACAATATCACTCTTAACGAATCAAACAATACCGATGACGTTATCAAAAATTTAATTAAACCAAAGCCTAATAGCCTTTTTGCTGGGTACCCATTACGTTTACAAATACACAATATTGCAAATAAAAACCCTGATTCTACTTTCACTAATTGGTTAAAACGAAAACCTAACAGAGAACAACACTTACATAATTTTCTATCAAAAAAACAAACCATAAAACTACAAAAAGCCTATGCAGGTATTAACAACTGGCTTAAAAAATCAGGTGAAGCTCCTTCTTTAATTGATTCTTCTAAAATAAATTCCAGCATCAAAAACCTGAAAAAGTACCTTTATCAGAATGGCTGGTATGACATACAAACCGATTATAGTATCAGTTATAACGACAATAAAAAAGGAGAAGTAAACTATATTATTAAAACGGGAGACCCTTACATTATTGACTCCATTAGTCAACAAATAGACTCTAGAATAGTAGATTCTATTTATAATCTTCATAAAAAAAACTCCTACATAAGAACAAACATTCAATACCGAGATCAATATTTAATTAATGAGCGTGAACGTATTACTAATATTATGCGAAACTCAGGTTTGTATACTTTTGAAAAAGAAAGTATTTCCAAAATGGATGCAAATTACGATTCCATCAAAAAAACATATTGGATAGACATCTTTATTGACGACAAAAAAGTAAGAAACCAAGACAGCACCTATAGAGAACCATATAAAATATATAAAATCAGTGAGGTAAACATTTTTACTGATTTTAATTATAAAAACAAAGAAAAAGTAATCACGGATTCTACCACATACAATGGACACAATTTTTACAGCTTTGATAAATTACGTTTTAAACCTAAGGCTCTTTCTGATGCTATTTTCATCAAACCAAATTCTATCTATAAGGATAACGACAAAACACTAACATTAACACAGCTTAACAATTTAAAAACGTTTAAATACCCTAGTATAAAATATATTATAGACGACAGAGACTCTACTAAAACTAGTTTGATTGCTAATATACTACTAACCCCGCTTAAGAAATTTGAATTAGAATACAATTTAGACGCATTGCATAATGACATCCAAAATATTGGGCTTTCGCTAAGCACTTCAATACTGGCAAGAAATGTTTTTAAAGGAGCTGAGAATTTAGAACTAGCTTTTAGAGGGACCATTGGAGCTTCAAAAGATGCCGCAGATAGAGAGGATCAGTTTTTTGATGTACGTGAATTTGGAGCTGACTTAAAACTATCATTCCCAAGAATATTATTCCCCATAAAAACTTCAAAAATAATTCCAAAAGTAATGTCACCAACTACTCGAGTTAGTTTTGGAGCAAGTACACAAACAAATATTGGTTTAGACAAAACTACATTCACAGGAATCCTAAATTACAGTTGGTATTCATCCGCTACAGTTACCAATCGTTTTGACTTATTCAATATGCAGTTTGTTAACAACCTAAATCCCGGTAGGTACTTTGAAATATATAATAACTCCTATGACAAGCTGAACTCAATTGCCATAGGCTCTGGATACACAACGGAAAGCCTTTCTACACCTTCCGGAACTACACAATTTACAAATGATGTCATAAATAATACACTAACCCCAGCTGTTGGCGCTCTAATTTCTGCTACTCAAACCCAAGAAATTAAAAACATAGAAGAGCGAAGACAACGATTAACTGAAGACAATGTAATTTTTACAACAAATTATTCCTACGTAAAAAACACGCGCTCAAGCATTATAGACAATGATTTTAGTAGATTAGGCATCAAACTAGAGTTAGCAGGAAATACTATTTCCACTCTAGCCAATGCATTGGGATTGAAAAAAAATAGTGAAGATCGATATGAACTATTTACTGTTGCCTATTCACAATACGCAAAAACAGAAATAGATTATATAAAATACTGGGGATTATCAAACCACAACACTTTTGCTTTTAGAAGTTTTTTTGGAATCGCAATTCCATATGGAAATTCAAACTCAATCCCATTTTCAAGAAGTTTTTTTGGAGGAGGAAGTAATGATAACAGAGGTTGGGATGCATATAGTCTTGGGCCAGGAATTAGTGGAGGTAGAAATGAATTTAATGAAGCAAATATGAAAATTGCTTTAAACGGAGAATTTCGTTATACTTTTTTCGGTGATTTAAAAGGTGCTTTTTTTATTGATGCCGGTAACATATGGAATGTGTTAGACAACGAAGAAGATCCAGAATACACCTTTGACTCTTTTAAAGACCTTAGTGAACTAGCAATAGGTTCTGGGCTAGGATTTCGTTACGATTTCAGCTTTTTTATTTTACGATTCGATATCGGTTTTAAAACCTACGAACCATACCTTGAAAACGGAAAATGGTTGAAAAATTACAACTTCAAAAATGCAGTATATAACTTTGGTATAAATTATCCTTTTTAAACATGGTAATTTTACTACATTTGTAATCTATTTTTTTACAAGAAACACATAACTAAAATGAATTACAATATAAAACCAGGAGTAGCTACAGGAAAAGAAGTCCAAGAAATTTTTGCTTATGCAAAAGAAAAAGGATTTGCTTTACCTGCCGTTAATGTAGTAGGGTCTGATAGCGCTAATGCTGTTATGGAAACTGCTGCAAAAGTAAATTCACCCGTAATCATTCAATATTCTAATGGTGGCGCACAATTTAACGCTGGGAAAGGACTAACAAACGAAAATGACCTTTCTGGTATTTTAGGCGCTGTTTCAGGCGCAAAACACATTCATTTATTAGCAGAAGCATATGGTGTTCCTGTAATTTTACATACAGACCACGCTGCAAAAAAATTACTCCCTTGGATTGACGGCTTATTAGACGCAAGTGAAAAACATTTCGCTGAAACTGGAAAGTCATTATATAGCTCACATATGATAGATTTATCTGAAGAGCCTTTAGAAGAAAATATTGAGATTTGTAAAAAATATCTAGCTCGTATGAGTAAGATAGGGATGACTTTAGAAATAGAACTAGGAATTACTGGTGGTGAAGAAGACGGAGTAGATAACTCTGATGTAGATGTTTCTAAATTATACACTCAACCTGAAGAAGTAGCTTATGCATATGAAGAGCTAATGAAAGTTAGTGACCAATTCACTATAGCTGCAGCATTCGGAAATGTACACGGTGTTTACAAACCAGGAAATGTTGTATTGACTCCAAAAATATTAAAAAACTCTCAGAAATATATTCAAGAAAAATTTAACACAGAGCCGAATCCTATAAACTTTGTATTTCATGGAGGATCAGGATCAACAGTTGAAGAAATTAGAGAATCTATTACTTATGGTGTTATCAAAATGAATCTTGATACTGATATGCAATTTGCATTTACTGAAGGGGTTCGTGATTACATTCTTGACAAACAAGAATTTATCAAGACTCAAATAGGTAACCCCGAAGGAGAAGAATTACCAAATAAAAAATATTACGATCCTAGAAAATGGCTTAGAGAAGGTGAAAAAACTTTCATAGCTAGATTAACAAAATCTTTTGAGGATTTAAATAACATAAACACATTATAAACTGTTATTAACAGTTTTACTTAGCAACAGAAATTATGGGTTGGTTTAAAAGAACAGAAAAGGGAATTCACACATCAACAGAGGAAAAAAAAGACACTCCAAAAGGATTGTGGTACAAGTCCCCTACAGGTAAGATTGTTGACGCTGAGGAATTAGCAAACAATTTTTATGTTAGTCCAGAAGACGGATATCACGTGAGAGTTGGAAGTCATGAGTATTTCGAAATTCTTTTTGACGACAATCAATATGAAGAATTAAACGAAAATTTAACTTCTAAAGACCCTTTAAAATTTGAAGATAAAAAGAAGTATTCTGACCGTTTAAAAGACGCCAAGAGAAAAACAAACTTAAAAGACGCAGTTAGAACAGCTGTAGGAAAATCAAAAGGAAAAGATATTGTTATCGCCTGTATGGATTTCGCTTTCATTGGAGGTTCAATGGGTTCTGTTGTTGGGGAAAAAATAGCACGAGCAGCTGATTATTCTTTAAAAAACAACATTCCATTCATGATTATTTCAAAATCTGGTGGAGCACGTATGATGGAAGCAGCACTTTCATTAATGCAATTAGCAAAGACTTCTTCAAAACTAGCTCAATTAGCAGAAGCTAAAATACCATACATTTCATTATGTACGGATCCAACTACAGGAGGAACAACAGCTTCTTTTGCTATGTTAGGGGATATCAATATTTCTGAACCAGGAGCTTTAATAGCTTTCGCAGGCCCAAGAATTGTAAAAGATACTACAGGAAAAGAATTGCCTGATGGTTTTCAAAAAGCAGAATTCGTATTAGAACATGGCTTTTTAGACTTCATAACTCCAAGAAAAGCGTTAAAAGACAAGCTTAACTTATATATCGACTTACTTCAAAACAACGAAGTAAGAGCTTAATACCTCACTAAAACTAGTTAGTAGGAAATACCAATAATTAGGTATTTCCTACTAACTAGTTTTTTATTAACTTCACAATAGTCAACACGATCAATCTGATATGCTGACTCAGAATTCTTTAAAGAATCTATTTACCACACACATAGTGTAACACATCGAGATAAACGCTTTCTTAGGTAAAGGTTTATCTCGATGTTTTTTTTACAAGAAAACCAACCATACTTTAAATATGATTATAATTGTTAATTACTAAATATATCTTATATTTGCGCCTTGATATGAAAGGCATATCAATTGCATAACAATCATTTAAATAAATATTAGCATGTTATTATCTAAAGAAGCTAAAGCAGAACTTTTCGCAAAACACGGAGGAACTGCAAAAAACACTGGTTCTGCTGAAGGGCAAATCGCTTTATTCACAGAAAGAATCAACCACTTAACTGAACACTTAAAAAAGAATCGTAAAGATTATAATACTGAGCGTTCATTAGTTATGATGGTAGGAAAAAGAAGAAGTTTACTTGACTACTTAACAAAGAAAGATATCTTAAGATATCGTGCAATTGTTAAGGAATTAGGATTAAGAAAATAATCAAAAAAGAGAGGCTTTATGCCTCTCTTTTTCTTTTAAAGCTAAACCACTAATTTAGTTTTAAATACATAACGAAGAAGCTACTATTATAGTTTTTCATTGGAGTACAACTACTACAGCAACACAACAACCAATGTTTAATTAAGAATTAAAAAATTATGATTCCAAAAGTTTTTAAAGAGGTCATTGACCTAGGAGATGGAAGAGAAATTTCTATCGAAACCGGAAAATTAGCAAAACAAGCACATGGTTCTGTTGTTGTTCAGTCAGGAAAATGTATGATGTTATGTACAGTTGTTTCCAACTACGAACAAAAAGACCTTGGCTTTCTACCATTAACAGTAGATTACAGAGAAAAATTTGCTGCTGCAGGACGTTACCCAGGTGGTTTCTTCAAAAGAGAAGCAAGACCAAGTGACGGAGAAGTACTAACAATGCGTTTAGTAGACCGTGTTTTACGTCCGTTATTCCCAAAAGATTATACTGCAGAAACGCAAGTGATGATTCAGTTAATGTCTCATGACGAAAACGTTATGCCAGATGCAATGGCAGGTTTAGCAGCATCAGCAGCTATACAATTATCAGATTTCCCATTTGAATGCGCTATCTCTGAAGCAAGAGTTGGTCGTATAAATGGTGAATTTATCATCAACCCAACAAGAGCTCAATTAGCAGAGTCTGACATCGATATGATGATTGGAGCATCGGCTGATTCTGTAATGATGGTTGAGGGTGAAATGGAAGAAATTTCTGAAGAAGAAATGGCTGATGCAATTAAATTTGCTCACGAAGCTATTAAAGTACAATGTGCTGCTCAAATACGTTTAGCAGAAGCATTCGGAAAGAAAGCCGTTCGTGAATATGAACCAGAAAGAACAGATGCAGATTTAGAGAAGAAGGTTCATGATATGGCTTACGACAAAGTATACGCTATAGCAAAAGCCGGATCAGCTAAACATGAAAGAAGCGCTGCTTTTGCTGAAATTAAAGCAGATATAAAAGCTACTTTTTCTGAAGAAGAATTAGCCGATTATGGTGGTTTAGTTTCTGACTATTATCGTAAAGCTGAAAAAGCTGCCATTAGAGATTTAACCTTAAATGAAGGCTTACGTTTAGATGGTCGTCAAACAAATCAAATCAGACCAATTTGGTGTGAGGTAGATTACTTACCATCAACACATGGTTCTTCAATCTTTACTCGTGGAGAAACTCAAGCGTTAGCAACAGTTACTTTAGGTACTTCTAGAGATGCAAACAAAATAGATATGCCATCTTACGAAGGTGAAGAAAATTTCTATTTACACTATAACTTCCCTCCTTTTTGTACAGGTGAAGCAAGACCAATTCGTGGAACATCTCGTAGAGAAGTTGGACATGGTAACTTAGCGCAACGTGGGTTAAAAGGAATGATACCAGATGATTGTCCCTATACAGTACGTGTAGTCTCAGAAGTATTAGAATCTAACGGTTCATCTTCTATGGCTACTGTATGTGCAGGAACTATGGCTTTAATGGACGCAGGTGTTAAATTAACAAGACCGGTTTCTGGTATTGCAATGGGATTGATTTCTGATGCTGATTCTGGAAAATTCGCTGTATTATCTGACATTTTAGGTGATGAAGATCACTTAGGAGATATGGACTTTAAAGTTACTGGAACAGAAAAAGGAATCACTGCTTGTCAAATGGACATCAAAGTAAAAGGTTTATCTTATGATGTTTTAGAATCTGCATTAACGCAAGCTCGTGATGGTCGTTTACATATCTTAGGTAAATTAACCGATACTATTGCAACAGCAAATACTGAAGTTAAGGAACACGCTCCTACTATGGTCACAAGACGTGTACCAAACGAATTTATTGGTGCTTTAATTGGACCTGGAGGAAAAGTAATTCAAGAAATGCAAAAAGAAACTGAGACAACTATCGTTATTAACGAAGATCCAGTGACTGAAGAAGGTATTGTTGAAATCTTAGGCGTAGGTAGCGCGGGTATTGATGCTGTAATGGCAAAAATAGACTCTTTATTATTTAAACCTACCGTTGGTAGTGCTTACGAAGTTAAAGTTATTAAAATGCTTGACTTTGGTGCAGTAGTAGAATATGTTGAAGCTCCAGGAAATGAAGTATTATTACACATTTCTGAATTAGCTTGGGCACGTACTGAAAACGTAACCGATGTTGTAAACATGGGTGATGTATTTGACGTGAAGTATTTCGGTAGAGACCCTAAAACTAGAAAAGAAAAAGTTTCTAGAAAGGCTTTATTACCAAGACCTCCAAGAGAAGAGAGAAAACCAGTTGACAAAAAACCAGCTCCTAAAAAAGAAGCATAATCGGTTTTTAACATACTTAAAAAGCGCCTCATAATGTGAGGCGCTTTTTTTTGTTTTATAAATTTATAGCATATTAACACTTGTAAACATATAAAAACTATACAATACACTCTTGATTAAACCCAACAACATGAAGAAAATAGCATTACTATGTTTTAGCTGCTCTAAAGACGAATCTACAATTCCTGTTGGAAATGATTTTAATTCACAAGAGTTTTCAAAATCAGAAGAGGCTAATAAAATAGCACAACCTCATACTTGCCAGCTTGTGTCAGCAAAACAATTACTTCTGACGACACAAATCATTCTGTAGAATTCGACTTTGGAACAACACCGTGCGTAATACCTAACGGAAATTCAATCACTGGGAAAATTTTATATACTTATGTAGGCGACATTTTAGCCAACACGAAAACGATTACATATACATTAATAGACTTCACCTTCAACGACAAACAAGTTGTAGGTAGTGATGTCATAAATCACATAAGATCAAACACTAACGGTAATTCGCAGTCAACTATTATAGTTGATTTTACTATTACATGGCCTGACGGATTGGTTGGTGTTCGCACAGGAACTATTGTCAGAGAATGGATAGAAGGTAGCGATAATTTATTAGATTGGACAAATGATGTATTCCTAGTTTCTGGAAATAGGAGTACAACTTTCAGTAACGGAAACACTTATAGCTCAAATATAACTTCTTACTTAAGACGCGAATTAACTTGTTGGTATTTTGTTAGCGGAACTATTGACTTTAACTACAACGGATTAATTTTCACTGGAGATTATGGTAATGGTACTTGTGACAATAACGCCACAATTACATTTAGTAACGGAATTGACATTTTACTATAACTAAACCACAAATTTAAATTAATTCTTTTCACTATTAACACCACAAAACACTAATCAGGCAAAGACACAATTACCTAATATACAGTTATTTAATCAAAATATCAAAAATTTTTACTTTTTTTGTAACAAAAATAGAGAACTATACGTATAACTATATGCGTAGGCAACTTAACACATAATATTCAGGAGGAGACTTAATGAGACAACTAAAAATTACCAAGCAGGTTACCAACAGAGAAACCGCATCTTTAGACAAATATTTACAGGAAATAGGAAAAGTTGATTTAATTACTGCTGACGAGGAAGTGGAATTAGCTCAACGTATTAAAGCTGGTGATCAAATTGCCTTAGAAAAATTAACAAAGGCAAATCTTCGTTTTGTCGTTTCTGTTGCCAAACAATATCAAAATCAAGGATTAACTTTACCAGATTTAATTAATGAAGGTAATTTAGGACTAATTAAAGCCGCACAACGTTTTGATGAAACGCGTGGTTTTAAATTTATATCATATGCTGTATGGTGGATTCGTCAATCTATCTTACAAGCATTAGCAGAACAATCTAGAATTGTACGTTTGCCACTAAACAAAATTGGGTCTATTAATAAAATTAATAAAACCTATGCCTTTTTAGAACAAGCTCATGAACGTATTCCATCAGCAGAAGAAATCGCTAAGGAATTAGACATGACCATTAACGACGTGAAGGAATCAATGAAGAATTCTGGTCGTCACGTATCAATGGACGCTCCTTTAGTAGAAGGTGAAGATTCTAACTTATATGATGTATTACGTTCTGGTGAATCACCAAACCCTGATCGTACTTTATTGCATGAGTCGTTAAGAACTGAAATCACTAGAGCTTTACAAACATTAACTCCTCGTGAGGCTGATGTAATTAGCTTATACTTCGGATTAGGAAATCAACACCCTATGACCTTAGAAGAAATTGGAGAAACTTTTGATTTAACACGTGAACGTGTTCGTCAAATTAAAGAAAAAGCAATTAGAAGATTAAAACATACTTCTAGAAGTAAAATATTAAAAACTTATTTAGGCTAAGCCTAATTACGGTAACGACAGTATCAGATTCCTGCTTTAGCAGGAAAGTAACTGTTCGTTTTTTGATTGATGATGAAACTCCGGCTGATTACCGGAGTTTTTTATTTAAAACCAATACATTTGCATTATTAAACAACACTATAACATGAGTTCAAAATTAATTGCTCCTTCAGTATTAGCTGCTGATTTCGGAAACCTACAACGCGACGTTGAAATGATAAACAATAGTGAAGCTGATTGGTTTCATATCGATATTATGGATGGCGTTTTTGTTCCTAACATCTCATTCGGAATGCCTGTTTTAAAAGCAATTTCAAAACATGCTAATAAAACTATCGATACCCATTTGATGATTGTTGATCCTGACAGATACATTCAAACATTTGCTGACTTAGGAACTAACATACTAACAGTACACTATGAAGCATGTACACACTTACATAGAACATTACAAGCAATAAAAGCAGCTGGAATGAAAGCAGGTGTTGCGTTAAACCCGCACACTAACATTAATGTTCTAGAAGACACTATTCAAGACATTGACTTAGTTTGCATCATGAGTGTTAATCCTGGTTTTGGCGGACAATCCTTTATAGAGAACACTTACGATAAAGTAAGTGCATTAAAAGAATTAATTATTAGCAAAAATGCAAACACCTTAATTGAAATTGACGGAGGGGTAACCGATAAAAATGCAAAACAATTAACCGATGCCGGAGCTGATGTTTTAGTAGCTGGTAGTTTTGTTTTTAAATCTGAAAATCAAATTGAAACTATTAAGAATTTAAAAGCAATTGCTAATTCATAATATCTTTATCATACTATTTTTCAAAGCCAGTACAAACATACTGGCTTTGATTTTTCTTAATATCAAAAACTAACTAATCCTTATTTAAAAATGAAAATCATTAATCTAGTCATCTTCTTAATTTTAACATCTAGCTGTTCTAACACTAGTAAACAAGAAAACAATAACACTCCTGAAATAGAAATTCTTAAAGACATAAAAACACTTAAAAACAAAGAAACCAAAACACCCATTATTAGCTTTAAAAGTTTTGCTGATTCAAAATCAGAAAAATCAATCACCCTAACAAAAACAAATATTGCTGCATCATTAATAAAGGCGAAAGAATATAAATACTGTATTATTATCGTAAGCAATCACACCCTAGTTAAAATATTAGATCTCAACAACTGTAAGCAGTCTGGATCGTGGGATGCTTGTATGCCATATGCGGAAGGCTATATAAAAAAAGGAGAATTAAAATATCAAAAAGATTATATAAATAACATCATTGGCCTACCTGACTCTCAAGAAAGGAAAATGTATTTGTTCAACTAGTTTTAGTTTCGATTATTTAAAATTATCAATATCCAGCAAACCTGAAATTAAACATTTGCTGGATGTTTTTATACACCAAAGGGAATCGTTGTTTAAATTCAACTGGCGACTCTATAAAGCTTTCCAACAACACTGCTAAAAACTCAAACTTATTTGTAAAAGCATATTCCCTAAAATAACCAGACTCCCTTAAGTCATCTTTTATGTGCTTATTTTGCAACAAACGCTGTACATCATTAAATCCATTCAAAAATAGTTTCCCTGATGAACCTTTATACCTCAAGCTATTAAAATGAATAGCATGAGTAAACTCGTGTATCCCTAAGTTAATTCTATCCTCACTAGTAGAATACCCTTCTTCAAAGTGCTTCCACGACAATACTAAAGCTTTAAATTTTGGATTAAACTCCCCTTTATGATAGTCCTTATTTATCGTTGAATAAAACACATCTGGGTATAATAGTATTTTTTCAATAATAGGTAATTGATATTTTCTCATACCAAAAGTAAGCATTGAAGCTGTTGCTGCAATCAATACTTTTTGACGTTCAGTAACAACCAAATCATCTCGACCAATAAAAGTTTTATTTTCAATAAAATTAGCCAATCTATGCTCAAAATAACCTTGAGCCTTATTATTTAACCTTCTGTAAAAGGGAAACTCATTTCGTAAAATTCGCTTTTGTGATGAAGTTAATGTTTTTTTAAACAGATAAAAATGAACCCAAAGTGGCTTTCCGTACCAATTAACCGCAATTCCATCTACCGCCTTAAACAACAAAAAACACACTAATACTAATAGAGAAATCTCTTTAAACCCAAATATTTCTTCAACCATAATTAATTATTAAATCTTAAGGCAATATACCATAATACATGTATTGACACGTACTTTTCATGTATAATTCTTACATATTCCCCTACAAGAAACCGAAATTTAAGTGCAAAAATTATTTTTATAAGATATTTTACGTATATTTGCACCAGTATAAAATATAATACAATTTACAATGAATAAAGGAACAGTAAAATTTTTCAATGACACTAAAGGATTTGGTTTCATTACTGAAGAAGACAACAACAAAGAACACTTTGTACACATCTCTGGTTTAATTGACGAAGTTCGCGAAGGTGACGCCGTTGAATTTGAATTAGAAGAAGGAAGAAAAGGCTTAAACGCTGTAAATGTAAAAGTGATATAATAATCATACATTACAATTTTCTAAAAAGTCTGACACATGTGTCAGACTTTTTTTTGCTCTAGAGTTAAAACTTATCAGCTTTTTTTAATATTTTAGAGAATTTATTATTAAAACAATAACCACTTATATCATGAAGAAAACAATCACACTATTTATCTTACTCCTTACAACGCTAATTTCAACTGCACAAATAAAAGAAGTAACAAAAGAACCAAAAAAAGCTTCTAAAAAAGCGGAACAAATATCTAAAATAAGTTTACTAGGAAGTCTAATAGGACAGCTAAACAAAGATACTAACAAGGATTTTTATACGGTATCCTACAAAGACTTTAAAAATACTGACCAAAGTGATATTAAAAGTTTTTCTATTGGAAATAAAAAAACTGTAAAACAATACAGAGATATTATGCTTGCTATGATAACGGACAAAACAAACGAAAAAACAATTGAATTAGAAGGGAACACAATTACGTTTAGAAGAAAATCAAACAGTATTGAAACACTCATAACCAATAAGGAAGGAGTTACTTCAAAAATGAAATGGATTACTAAAAAACATATTAATATTTTGTTTCCTGCAAACAAATTGAATTAAAGCTGCCTAAAACAGCTACTTACAACTGTAGCCCTTCAAAACCAACACAATACTTAAAGGAATTTAATATATATAAAATACTGATCTAATCTGCATTTTTTTATATTACTTTTAATCGAAAAGGGATTAGCTTCGCTGACCGTCAAAGCTCCGCATCGACAAAAGAAAACCACTAAAAAAGTAATTTCAAGCGAGCTTGATTACTTTTTTAGTGGTTTTCTTTTCATTCGTGACCGCGAAGGGATTCGAACCCCCAACCCTCAGAGCCGAAATCTGATATTCTATCCAGTTGAACTACGCAGCCAATATTAACTTCTATCCATTATTTTAACTTAAAAAGCATACTTCAACACCCCAATAACTATCGGGACAGTATGACACATTTTTATAAGGAAATAATTTTACATTAAATTCTTTTTTACCAATACTGATATTGTTTTCCCATCAGCTTGACCTGCAACTTCTTTATTTACTGCTGCCATTACTTTACCCATATCTTTCATTCCGCCTGCACCAAGCTCTTCAATAGCTTGTAATACAATTTTTTCCACTTCACCTTCTGTCAATTGCTCAGGCAAAAACTGTTCTATAACAGCTGCTTGCTCCAATTCAGGCCCTGCTAAATCAGCTCTATTTTGTTCTGTAAAAATAGCTGCACTATCTTTACGTTGTTTTATTAATTTTTGAACTAGTTTTATCTCATCAGCTTCTGACAATTCCTCTTTTGAACCAGATGCTGTTTGTGCTAATAACAATTCTGCTTTTACAGCTCTTAATGACGTTAAGGCAACTTGATCTTTTGATTTCATAGCCTCTTTTAACTTCACCATGATTTCTGCTTGTAAACTCATTTGTATAGGATTTTAAAATGTACGTAAATATAAAAAATAAAACCGGAGTAGTCAATGACCACTCCGGTTTCTATGCATTAATTTTCACTTTCAACACTAACTAAATCACTTAAAATTTAGTCTACATTATCATGTAAAAAAGAGTTGTTTGAACGCAACTGAATATCATCATTACTATCCGTTCCGATAGTAGTACGAGATATTGCTCCATCAGCATCCGTTTTCTCATTCAAATCAATCCCCATACGTTTGTATGCAGGTTCCTTTTCTATTTCATCAACATTATTTGCATTAGCATTATGACGAAACTTATAATTAAACTCTTTTAACTTTTTTCTACGTGCATCAGCTCTTAATCGTAAACTTTCTTCGATTGAAGTATTAAAAGGATCTATATTAACATTGTTTTCCGGTACGTCTTTTTCTTCAAGTTTTTCAGTTTCTATTATATCAGAAGTAGTTGAAAAAGAAAAAGCTTCTTCTACCTTTTCTTCCTGAACAGGAGTCGTTTCTTCCGACTCAGGATACTCTAAACTATATCGAATTACACCTTTTTCGTTTTGCTCCTTTACAGGAACTACCTCTATATGATCCGCAACTTCAATATCATTTATTTCTTCTGACAGCTGAAACACCACCTTATCTTCTACCTGTTGAACCGGCTCAAACAACTCTTCCGAAGTAACCATTGGCGATTCAAAAGAAAACAACGCTTCTTCTTCAATTGGAACAACTTCCTCTTCATTAACACCTGTAATTACAAAATCATCTTCAGTTAAAACAGGCGGAGCAAGCACCTCATCATAAACCACATCAATATTCTTAATTAATTCTGAAGTTGGAATTAAATCATTTAACACCTCTGCTTGCTTAACCTCTTCGATAACCTCATTATCAAATAAGGTATGTCTAATTACAGGTTCTGCTTTTTTTACTGGAGCTACAATTGCTTTAGGCAATTCAATATCTGAAATCACATTTTTAGTAGATAACACCTGAGTAGCAGTCTGGTTTTCTTCTAAAGCATGAATAATTTTTTTAGCCTCTGTATTTACAATATCATCTTGCTGATCAGCTTCAAATCCTGTAGCAATTATCGTAACGGACACATCCCCCCCTAAAGCTTCATCTTCACCAACACCCATAATAATGTTAGCTCCATTTCCTGCTTCTGCTTGAATATGCTCATTAATCTCACCTATTTCATCTATAGTTATTTCTTCGGTACCAGAAATAATTAACAACAATACATTTTTTGCTCCCGTTATTTTATTATCATTTAATAACGGAGAATCTAGCGCCTTAAAAATTGCCTCATTAGCTCTATTAGCTCCTGAAGCTACTGCAGACCCCATAATGGCACTACCACTATTTGATAATACTGTTTTAGCATCTCTAAGGTCAATATTTTGCATATAGTGATGCGTAATAACTTCGGCGATTCCCTTTGCCGCAGTTGCTAACACTTCGTCAGCTTTAGCGAAACCAGCTTTAAAACCTAAGTTACCATAAACTTCACGCAATTTGTTATTGTTAATTACAATAAGAGAATCTACCTCTTTACGTAATTTTTCAACCCCAATTTGAGCTTGTTCATTTCTCATTTTTCCTTCAAACTGAAACGGAACAGTAACAATCCCTACTGTAAGTACATCCAGCTCTTTTGCCATGCGAGCAATAATAGGCGCTGCACCAGTACCAGTACCCCCACCCATTCCGGCAGTAATAAATACCATTTTGGTATTTGTACCAAGCATTGTTTTAATTTCTTCAAAACTTTCAATGGCAGATTGCTCTCCCACATCAGGGTTCGCACCAGCTCCCAAACCTTCGGTTAAGGACATCCCTAACTGAATTTTGTTTGGCACCGGACTGTTTTCTAGCGCTTGTGAATCTGTATTACAGATTACAAAATCTACCCCATTAATCCCCGATTGGAACATGTGATTGATAGCATTACTACCTCCACCACCTACCCCGATGACTTTAATTACATTTGATTGATTTTTTGGCAAATCAAATGAAATGCCTCCGAATTCTGCGTTGCTACTCATAAATTCTTTTTTATACTTTTTTCTCGTAAATAATTATTGCAAAATAAATTACACTTATTCTGCTGTATCTAAAAAATCTCTAAAATTGTCCGACCACTTTTGAAGGAAACTTTTTTTCTCCTCCTTTGGCTTTTCAATTATTGGTTCATCTACTATTTCTTCCTCAGAAACAACATCTGATACAATTGCGTCGATATTTTGGGGCATCTCTTCAATAATTTCTTCTTGTTTAACCACTTTTCTGGATTGAACTTCCGCAGCATTCATAACCAATCCAACTGCCGTTGCATACAACGGACTAGTTGTTTTTTCATTAGAATCTCCCGCCAAGTGCTCATTTGGATATCCTATTCTGGTATCCATCCCAGTAATATACTCTGTCAATTGCTTGATATGGTTCAATTGTGAACCACCACCTGTAATTACAATACCAGCAATTAACTTCTTTTTCTGCTCCTCGTGACCGTAATTTTTAATTTCAGAAAAAACTTGCTCTACAATTTCCACTACTCTTGCGTGAATAATTTTCGATAAGTTTTTTAATGAAATCTCTTTAGGATCTCTACCTCTTAACCCTGGTATGGAAACAATTTCATTTTCCTTATTTTCCCCTGGCCAAGCTGAACCAAATTTCACTTTTAATAATTCCGCTTGTTTTTCAATAATTGAACAACCTTCTTTTATATCCTCAGTAATTACATTACCTCCGAAAGGGATAACCGCCGTATGACGAATTATTCCATCTTTAAAAATTGCCAAATCAGTTGTTCCACCACCTATATCAATCAAAGCAACTCCTGCTTCTTTTTCTTCTTGACTTAATACTGCATTTGCTGATGATAATGGCTCTAAAGTAATTCCAGCTAATCCCAAACCAGAATTCTTAACACATCTTCCTATATTTCTAATCGATGCAATTTGCCCAACCACTACATGAAAATTAGCTTCTAATCTACCGCCATACATTCCAATAGGCTCTTTTATTTCAGCTTGTCCATCTATTTTATACTCTTGCGGTAATACATGAAGAATCTCTTCTCCAGGCAACATAATTAATTTATGCACTTGATTGATCAACGCATCAATATCGTTATCATCAATTACTTCATCAGAATTAGTTCTAGTAATATAATCACTGTGCTGAATACTTCTGATATGCTGACCTGCAATACCAACAACTACTTCTTCAATTTTTAATCCTGAAGACATTTCTGCCTCCTGAACAGCTTGTTGAATAGATTGTATGGTTTGCGTAATATTATTTACAACACCTCTATGCACACCAAGACTCTTGGTTTTTCCTATACCAAGGATTTCCAGCTTCCCATACTCATTTTCACGACCAATCATGGCCACGATTTTCGTTGTCCCAATATCTAAACCAACCGCAATTTTACTGTCCTCCATAGCCTATTTTTTGGTGCAAATTACTTGTGATGCAATTTGTAAATTAACTCTATTATACGTTTCTATTGTTTTGTCCTTTAAAGCTTTTTTATAAAACGCCTTAAAATTGCTCAACTTAATTTTCCTACTCTCCGATGTCCCAAAATCAATTAGAAAATCGAATTCTCTCAACAATAATGTGTATTTATTTCCTTCTACTACAACCCCAACAACTTCTTTTTTAAAAAAAAGGTCCTCGTTGATACTTTTCATCATTTTAAATACATCTGACAAGTTCTTTTTAGTCACATTTCCAGTCACCAAAGGCACTCGCACAGAAAAATTTGGCGAAGTAGGCATCATTTTCCCTTCTTCGTCAATGTAAAAAGACTCTTTTGTTTGTACTCTAGCGAGTGGTGTTTTCTGCAGAACATTAACCCCAACTCCCCCATTTACAGAAACATACACATTGGCGTTTCTGATATACGGATTAGTGTCTAACACAGATTCTATACTATTCAAATCTAAGCCATCTTTTCTTATGTTTTTCACACTCCCATTATTTTGTATTAACAACTTATTAACCGTTTCTTCAGAAATCAACGGTTGTTCTGGATTATCAAATACAATTGGGGTAGGTTTCAAAAATCTAGACTCATTCCTTACTGAGGCTGAGACAGATAAAAACAACACAAGCCCTAACAACAACACCAATTTGATATTTAATATTGTTTTTTTAGTAAATCTTTTATTTTTAGCTACCTCACTCATTATCAACGCTTAATTTATTCCTTCTTTAATTCGCTTTACTTCAGCACCTATGTCTCCAGCACCAATTGTTAATATAATTTTCGCGTCAGAATTTTGAATTTCTGAAACAATGTCTTTTTTGGGAATTAATTTCTTATTTACACTTGTTATTTTACCCAATAACCGTTCAGAAGTAACTCCTTCAATTGGCAATTCTCTAGCTGGATAAATATCTAATAAACGCACCTCGTCAAACTGACTTAAGCTTCTCCCAAAATCTTCTAAAAAATCTTGTGTCCTACTAAACAAATGAGGCTGAAAAATAGCCATAACTTTATCATTTGGATACATTTCAGTAACAGCCTGATATACTGCATTTATTTCCGTAGGATGATGCGCATAATCATCTATATATACTAAATCAGTACTTTTTATTTGATATGTAAATCGTCTTTCCACCCCTTTAAAAGAAGCCAGCCCTTCTATTAATTTACTGGCATCAAATCCGTTATCATAAGCCATTGCAAAGGCCACCAATGCATTAGATAAATTATGCTGCCCAGGTAAACTAAACTTAATATCAGTTAATAGCTCTGTTGGTGTTTTGATACTAAAATTATAAGCACCATCAATGATTTCAATATTCTGAACACTATAATCAGCATTATCATTTATGCCATATGTAATTCCCCGTAAAGGCAATCCATTTTTTACAAACAACTTCTTTTTATTTGATAACTTTTCCGAGAAATCAACAAAGCTTTTCTCCAACTCTTCTGCTTGACCATAAATATCCAAATGATCCGCATCCATTGAGGTAATACAAGCTACATCCGGAGACAACTGCAAGAAAGACCTATCAAACTCATCAGCCTCAACAACAGATATTTCTGATCCGTTTAAAATTAAATTGGAATGATAATTTTCCGTTATCCCCCCTAAAAAAGCAGTCATATCAGCGTCACAAACCTTTAACAAATGCCCCAATACACAAGAGGTTGTAGTTTTTCCATGTGTACCGGCAACTGCAAAACAGAAGGTGTTTTTAGTAATAAGCCCTAAAACCTCTGCTCTTTTTTGAATAGTAAAATTATTTGAAATAAAATACTGCAATTCATTATGTGTACTTTGAACTGCTGGAGTATACACCACAAGTGTATCATCCGAGATTTTAAACTCAGAAGATATTAAATCAACAGAATCTTCAAAATGAATAGCAATATCCATCGACATTAAATCATCTGTGATTTTTGTTGGTGATTTATCATAACCAGCAACTTGCTTTCCTATTTCATGGAAATAACGCGCAAGAGCACTCATTCCGATTCCTCCGATTCCTACAAAATAAACCTTATGTATTTTTTCTAAATCCAAAACTTCATTATTACTTTTTACTTGCTTTTTTAATGTGTCATTTCGAAGAATGAGAAATCTCACCCTGAGAATCACACTCTATTTACTCTTATGTGATTTCTCAATCACTATCGCTCATTTCGAAATGACATAATTTTTCAATTTCGTCTACAATATCCTTCGTTGCATTTTCAAGAGCTAACTTTTTTATTTTTACAGATAACTCTTCTTGCAAAACACTATTCTCTAACAACTCTTTACACTTCGTTTCAAAATCAGCATCCAACTCATACTCCCTAATTAACACCCCCGCACCCTTATCCGTAATAGCTTGTGCGTTTTTAGTTTGATGATCCTCAGAAACATTTGGACTAGGAATAAATACAACCGGTTTACCTACCACACATAGCTCGGAAACTGAACTAGCTCCAGACCTTGAAATAATCATATCAGCTGCGGCATAAGCTAAATCCATTCTATTTAAGAACGCATGTGTTTGTACATGTTCTTTTTTATCGTGAACCTGATACTCATCTATATATAACTTTCCTGTTTGCCAAATCAATTGAACCCCTTGATTTTCAAAAAAAGATAATTCTTTACTTATTAATTGGTTAATTCTCCTTGCACCTAAACTACCTCCTAAAACTAATATTGTTTTCTTATTCACATCCAAATTAAAAAACTGCTGTGCTTCATTTCTTTTAGACTTTATTTCTAATAGATCTTGACGAACAGGGTTTCCTGTTTTTACAATTTTATTACTCGGAAAAAAACGCTCCAATCCATCATAGGCAACACATATTGTTTTCGCTTTTTTCGATAACAACTTATTAGTTATTCCTGGAAATGAATTTTGTTCTTGTATTAAAGTAGGCACACCTTTTGAATTTGCCACTTGCAATAAAGGACCACTTGCAAAACCTCCAGTTCCGATAGCAACATCAGGCTGAAATTGTTTTACTATTTTTTTAGCGTTCCAAAGACTACTTATCAACTTAAACGGAAACAATAAATTATTTTTCGACAACAATTTACGTTGAACACCCGTAATCCAAAGCCCTTTTATATCATATCCTGCAGCCGGAACCTTCTCCATCTCCATTCTATCATTTGCTCCTACAAATAAAAAGTCAGTATCGGGATAGCGTCTTTTTATTTCATCCGCAATAGCAATAGCAGGATATATATGTCCTCCTGTCCCTCCTCCTGATACGATAACTTTCAACTTTTTCATTTGCTATACCCCTTAATTATACACTCTAATTACACTTACACCGTTTGATGCAATACATCAAGTGGATTTTCTTTTTTTACACTCTTGGTCTTTTTCTGACTTGCACTCACACTTAGTATAATTCCAAATGCCAAGCAAGTCATCCATATCGACGTTCCTCCTGAACTTATTAGCGGTAATGTTTGTCCAGTAACCGGAAACAGTTCAACTGCAACAGCCATATTTATTAACGCTTGAAATATTATTGGTAAACCGACACCAACTACTAACAACTTGCCAAAAACAGTATCTGATTTATTCAGAACCACAATCAACCTAAATAACAACAATAAATAAAACAACAATATTGTTATTCCAACAACTAACCCCCATTCCTCAACTATTATTGCATATATAAAATCAGATGATGACTGAGGTAAAAAGTTTTTCTGGACACTTTTCCCTGGACCTAAACCAAATAACTGCCCAGAAGCTATTGCTGTTTTGGCGCGTTCTATTTGATAATCTTCTTCTGTATCTTCACCATTTGAAAAATTTTCAATTCTATTTTGCCAAGTTTCTACTCGATTATTAAATGCGTCTGGAAATGCTTTTGCCGTTAACACAAACAAAAGAAGCAATACCACTCCCGCGCCAACTATCACTCCAATATACCTTACAGGATACCCCCCTACAAACACCAAGACCATTACCATTGAAAAAATCAAAGCTGCTGTCGAGAAGTTTGCAGGTAAAATCAATATTACAACTGCTCCAACTGGAATCCACAACTCAATAAAACTCTCTTTAAATGTAATAGATTTGTCTTTTATTTTTGCCAGATATCTAGCCACATACACCATTAGCACCACTGCAGCTAAAGTTGATGTTTGAAACGAAAAACCTACTACGGGCACACGTATCCACCTACTAGCATTAGCTCCTCCAATTGTAGTTCCTTGCATTAATGTAATTCCTAATAAAACAACCACAACAGGCAAGACCACCATAGACAATCCTTTAAACCGATGATACTGAATTTTATGTACTCCGTATATTATCCCAAATCCTAATACTAAATGCACCCCATGTTTTAGCAACAACTTAAAGGTACTAAACCCATACAAGTTTGCTAAATTACTACTGGCGCTATATACAGGTAAAAATGAAAACAATGCAAGCAACGATATGATTGCCCACAAAGCTCTATCTCCCCCGATATTTTTTAGTATACTATTCATTATAAGTTACGTATCGCTTCTTTAAATTGTCTCCCTCTATCTTCATAGTTTTCAAATAAATCAAAACTTGCACAAGCCGGCGACAACAATACATTATCTCCTTTTTCAGCCAAATGATAAGCCATTTTAACCGCCTCAGTCATAGACTCTGTTTCAACTAACGTTTCTACAGTATTTTCAAAAACATGCTTTATTTTTGAGTTATCTTTACCTAAACAAATAACTGCTTTCACCTTCTCGTTAACCAACGACAACAATTCCGTATAATCATTCCCCTTATCAACACCTCCCAGAATCCAAACTGTAGGAGCCTGCATGCTATCCAATGCATAAAACACCGCATTAATATTGGTAGCCTTTGAGTCATTTATATATTGAACATTCTGTATTTTCAATACATGCTCCAAACGATGCTCCACTCCTTGAAAATTAGCTAAGCTTTCTCTTATTGTTGCTTTTCTGATTTTTAATAAATTTGCAACTGCAGCAGATGCCATAGCGTTTTTTACATTATGCTTCCCTTCTAATGCTAAGTTTTTTACTGGCATAGTAATTATTTCTTCTTTAATTGTTAGTTTAATATTGTCATTGTCTAAACAGACACCTTGCTTTATTTTTTTAGTTAAAGAGAATGGTATTAGAGTAGCTTTTACTTCATGCTCACTCAAATATCTTTCTACCTCTTTATCATCTGCATCGTATATTAAATAATCATCCGCTGTTTGATTTTTTGTTATTCTAAATTTCGATGCGATATAATTTTCATATTGATAATCATATCGATCCAAGTGATCCTCCGAAATATTTGTTATTACTGCTATATGTGGTTTGAAATCTTGAATTCCATCTAACTGAAAACTACTCAACTCCAAAACATAATTGTCGTACTTCCCTTCAGCCACCTGTTCCGCAAAACTATCTCCAATATTCCCTGCTATACCAACATTCAACTCTTCTTTTAACAGATGATGTGTCAGTAAAGTTGTTGTTGTTTTCCCATTACTGCCAGTTATCCCAACAATAGTAGCGTCAGTAAACTGAGCCGCAAACTCAATTTCAGAAATCAATGGCACAGCCATATTTTTCAATTTCGACACCAACGGCACATTATCTGGTATCCCAGGACTCTTCATTATCACATCAGCATTAAAAATTTTTGCTTCCGTATGCTGCTGATCTTCCCATTCAATTTCGTTTTTCAACAATACATTCTTGTACTTCTCTTTAATTACCCCCTTATCAGAAACAAATACATCATAGCCTTTTTGCTTCCCTAAAAGCGCAGTTCCTACACCACTTTCTCCTCCACCGAGTACAACTAATCTCTTCATTTATCGAAGCTTCAATGTTACCATCGTTAATACTGCAAGCATTATCGCTACAATCCAAAAACGATTGACAATTTTACTTTCATGCATTCCTTTTTTCTGATAATGATGATGTAGTGGCGACATAAGAAAAATCCGTTTTCCTTCACCATATTTCTTTTTCGTATACTTAAAATAACTCACTTGAAGTACTACCGATAGATTCTCTGCTAAGAAAACCCCACATAAAATCGGAATCAATAATTCCTTACGTACCGCTATTGCAATAACCGCTATAATACCTCCAATAGTTAAACTTCCCGTATCTCCCATAAATACCTGTGCAGGAAATGTATTGTACCACAAAAACCCAATTAAAGCCCCCACAAAAGCTCCCACGAAAATGGTCATTTCACCAATCCGAGGGATATACATAATGTTTAGATAATCCGAGAAAAGAATGTTTCCAGACACCCAAGTAAATAACCCTAACACAATCACGGATATCACCGAGGTACCAGCAGCCAAGCCATCGATACCATCAGTTAAATTAGCCCCGTTGGAAACTGCTGTTATAATAAATATGACTACAGGAATAAAAATTATCCATCCATACCCCTTCCAACCTTCATTGAAATAAGTAAGTATGTCAGAATAGTCTAATTCATTGTTTTTAAAAAAAGGAATTGTGGTTTTGGTTGACTTTGCTTCAGGATAAAATTCTTTTACTGTAGGATTATGCATCAATAACACTGCATTACCAGTACTCACTGTCGCCGTTTGTATACGGGTAGGTATTTGCTCCTTAATGGTTACATTTTCATTAAAATACAACACTGACCCAACAATTAATCCCAAACCTACTTGCCCAAGTACCTTGAACTTTCCTTTAAGCCCATCCTTATCATTTTTAAATTTCTTAATGTAATCATCAATAAAGCCAATTGTCCCCATCCATACTGTTGTTACAATCAGTAGCAATACATACACATTGTCTAACTTTGCGAACAACAGCACCGGTATTAATGTTGCAATAATAATAATAAGCCCTCCCATTGTTGGGGTACCTTGTTTTTCCTTTTGCCCTTCAAGACCTAAGTCTCTAACCGTTTCACCAATTTGTTGATTTCTCAAAAAATTAATAATATGTTTTCCGAAAATCATTGAAATCAGCAATGAAACTATTACTGCCAAAGCAGCTCTAAACGATATAAACTGGAAAACCGAAGCTCCTGTTAATTGGTATTGTTTTTCTAAATATTCAAATAAGTAATACAGCATATTTTTATTTATTTAGTTTTATCAGTAATTCTTTAACCGTTTTCAAATCGTCAAAGTTCGTACGAACTCCATTTACCTCCTGATATGTTTCATGACCTTTACCAGCAATTAAAATAATATCATTTGTTTCCGCCATTTGACAAGCTGTTTTTATCGCTTGTAACCTATTACTAATAGATATCGTTTTTTTATAATTCTCCGGAGACACTCCTGACTCTATCTCCTTAATAATAACCTCAGGATCTTCGGTACGCGGATTATCGTTGGTGAAAATTGCTGTGGTACTTAATACCGATGCTATATTTCCCATTTTAGGTCGCTTGGTTTTATCCCTATCACCACCACAGCCAACAACTGTCAGCAATTGTTCACTACCAGTGCGGATGTTATTTATCGTTTCCAATACATTCCTTAAAGCATCAGGTGTATGGGCATAATCAACAATCGCAGTAATTTTATCCTCCTTAGAAACTATATACTCAAACCGTCCACTTACATTTTCTAACAAACTCATTAATCGTAAATTTTCATTTGTCTCTAAACCCAATAATTCTCCTGTTGCAAAAATTGCTAATAAATTATATCCATTAAAACTCCCTATTAACTTTGTCCACACTTCATTATCATTCACTTTCAGTAGTAATCCTGAAAACTGATTTTCCAATATTTGCGCTTTATAATCTGCATAACTTTTTAACGCATAACTAACTTTTTTAGCCTTAGTGTTTTGCAACATTACCTCTCCATTTTTATCATCAACATTTGTTAAAGCAAAAGCTGTTTTTGGCAATTCATCAAAGAACAGCTTTTTAACATCTCTATACTCAGCAAATGTTTCATGATAATCTAAATGATCATGAGATAGGTTGGTGAAAATTCCGCCTCTAAACTGTAATCCTGCAGTTCGCTTTTGGTGAATCCCATGTGAGCTCACTTCCATAAAACAAAACTCAACACCCTCCTCATTCATTAACTGTAAATAGCGATTTATTGTTAACGAATCAGGTGTGGTATGCGTTGCTTTATGCTCAACTGTACCAACCATTATTTTTACCGTAGAAAGTAAACCTACCTTATATCCTGCATTTTTAAATTGCTGATATAATAATGATGCTATCGTAGTTTTCCCATTCGTTCCTGTAACTCCTACCAACTGTAAATCAGTAGATGGGTTTCCATAATAATTTGAAGCCATAATTGCCAAAGCCGTATTTGCATCTGACACTTGGACATATACAATCCCTTCGACCTTACTAGAAGGTATCTCTTCACAAACAATCACCTTTGCCTGCAAACTAATAGCCTTGTCAATATAATCATGACCATCTACTACAGTTCCTCTAAGCGCTACAAACACATCACCCCCCTGAACTTTCCTAGAGTCAAACTCTATTTTTGAAATGAATACATCAGAACTACCAATAACCACATCCAAAGCAACTTTATATAATATGTCCTTTAAATTTTTCATAATAGTTCTAAAACAATTTCTTTATTACTCATTATTTTCTCTCCTACATTAAGGGATTGCTTTTTCACTTTCCCATTTCCCTTTACGCGAACTTTTAATCCTAAATTTTCCAAAAAAGAAATCGCATCCATTCCACTCATCCCTATTACATTTGGGATTGTTTTATATTCCTTTCTGCTTTTTTCAAAAAACGTATTATACTGCTCATTCAACGCTTCACTTTCTTCGAAGTCTACATTCACTTCATCAACTAATGGGGTATCTGTATATATTTTTTTAGCAATTTTCTTAAACACAGGGGCCGCCACTACATTACCGTAATATCCAATTGCTGTATTTGGCTTATGTATCACCACTATACATGAATACTTAGGGTTACCTGCTGGGAAATACCCTGAAAATGATGCTATATACTGTTTTGGATTATTCTTATTTCCATAGTTAGTTGTACAAGTTCCTGTTTTACCTGCCATAGAAAAATCTTTTGAATAAATGTTTCTGGCCGTACCTCGAACAACAACATTTTTCATCATTTCTTTCACCATACCTATTGTAGCATCTGAACAAATTTTCGGATTCAACACTTCCTTTTCAAAAACTTTTATTGGCACACTACTTTTAAAATCTCTTATTTCCTTAACAAACCTTGGCTTCACCATCTCCCCATTGTTTGCTATTGCATTATAAAAAGTAAGTGTTTGCAAAGGCGTTAATGAAACGCCATACCCATAAGCCATCCAAGGCAATGAAATTCCACTCCATATTTTTTTATCATTAGGATGAGGTATAAAAGGTTTCCCTTCTCCTTTAAAATCTAGACCAAGCTTTTCATTCAAGCCCATGTTATACAACCTATTTACGAATCGCTCCGGGTCGTTCTTAAAACCTTTATGAACTATTTTTACAAAACCAGTATTAGAAGAAACTTCAAATGCTCTAGCTGCAGATATTTTACCATACCCCCCTTTCCTAGAATCCCTAACATGTTTTCCATAAAAAGTAAGCACCCCGTTCTCTGTATCAACCACAGTACTAGAATCTATTGCTTTATCTTCTAGTGCCGCCACCATAACCATCAATTTGAATGTAGACCCTGGTTCATGAGACTCTCCAATAGCATGATTTAATTGTTCTGAATAACGTCCTTTGGAATTTCTTTTCAAATTAGATATAGCCTTTACTTCTCCAGTTTTAGTTTCCATAACCACAACTGTTCCATGTTCAGCTTCAAATTTTTCTAATTGCTCTAACAAAGCATGATGTGCAATATCTTGGATATTTACATTTAGTGTTGAAATTACATCCAAACCATTTTTAGGCTCTTTTTCGTTTTCATCATTAATAGGCTTGTATTGTCCTTTAGCTATTTTTTGCTTCAAACGCTCCCCATCAACACCTTCAAGATAATCTGTACCAAAAGCACCTTCAATCCCTGCTCCAGATCCTTTCCAACCAATAGTTCTCCTTGCTATTTCTGAAATTGGATGTTCTCTAACAGTATGTTGCTCAATTATAATACCTCCTCTATAAGCCCCTAGATTAAAAATCGGAAAGCTCTTTATTCTTATATAATCCGAGTACCCTAAATCCCTTGTTATTAAAGCGTACCTGTTTTTTGTTCTTCTTGCTTTTTTTAATTTTTCTTTATAATAGCCTGAAGTATGCCCCAACATTATTGACAACGAATCACAAAGCGGATTTAAAGACTTAGAAAAATTCTTTTTAGAAACAGTAACCGCATCAAATCGAACATCATATTTAGGAACCGATGTCGCTAATAAACTACCATCATCCGCATAAATACTACCTCGATTAGCTTTTATTATACCCCTTTTTATTGTTCGTGATTCTGCTAAAGCTCTATATTTATTTCCTTGAACATATTGTACACTAATTAGTTTATACACAATTAACATAGCAAATACCAAAAACAGTATCACCACTATATACAACCTATTTAATATGTTTTTACTTGCCACTGACACAATTAGAAACTATTTTGTTAGTACTTTTATTTTTTTTGGAGGAACCTCCGATGACCTCAACCCTCTTGACTTCATTTTCTCAGCAACTTTCGACTCCATCTTCAACTTCATTAACTGAGATCTTAAATCCACATATTCTGAACGCAACTCTTTCACCCTACTATCCAAATCACCTATAGCGAACACTTTTTTTTCAGCGTTATGAGAACTTGCTATCATTACCAACAATAAAACAACTGAAAACCCAATAAATCTCCAGTTTTTAACAGCGTCATCATCGATTAAAAAACGCCCTTTTAATATATTTAACAGCTTATTTTTCAATTCGTTCTGCTATTCTGAGCTTAGCACTTCTTGCTCTGTTATTTATTTTTATTTCTTCTGATGACGGCACAATCATCTTCCCTTTTTTCTTAAAAGGAACAGACACATTTCCATAAAAATCCTTTTCAGGCTCCCCTTCAAACAAACCACTTCTTATAAATCGTTTTACCAACCTATCCTCTAAAGAGTGGTATGAGATCAAACTCAATCGCCCTCCTTCTTCTAATAATTCAGGTGATTGCATTAACAACTCCTCTATAACCACGAGCTCTTCATTCACTTCTATTCGTATTGCTTGAAATATCTTTGCCAACACTTTATGCTCCGCATGCTTCGGTAAAAATTTTGCTACAATACTTTTTAAATCTTCAATGGTATCAATTTTCTCATCTCTAGAAGCTACAATTGTAGCCGCTATTGCTTTTGCATTTGTCAACTCTCCATACACAGAAAACATTCTCCTTAATTCTTCTTCCGAATAGTTGTTTACAACATCATGAGCAGAAGTTTTCATCTTCTTACTCATTCGCATATCCAAATCAGCATCAAACCGAATAGAAAACCCTCTTCCTGCCTCATCAAATTGATGTGAAGAAACTCCAAAGTCTCCTAAAACCCCATCTACTTTCCTCACACCATGAAAACGAAGGAATCTTTTTATATATCTGAAATTTTCATGAATTAACGTAAATCGCTCATCATCGATTGTGTTTTTAATTGCATCTTCATCTTGATCAAAAGCAAACAATCTTCCTTTATCACTCAGTCTAGATAATATCTCCCTAGAGTGACCTCCACCACCAAAAGTAACATCAACATACACTCCGTCTGGATTAATATTTAACCCATCAACACTTTCTTTTAATAATACCGGACTATGATACTCCATTGAAATCATCATTTTTATCCCCCATAACCTCTTCTGCTAAATCTGCAAAATCCACAGCAGCGTCATTTATAGCTGATTCATATTTATCTTTATCCCAAATTTCCAAAATATTCACAGCTGAAGAAATCACAATTTCTTTCTCCAATCCCGAATACCCAATTAAATCTTTTGCTACCAACAATCTCCCAGAACTATCTAACTCAACCATTTTCACTCCAGCAGTCAACCTTCTTACGAAATCATTATTTTTTCTATCAAACCTATTTAACTTATTCACCTTTTGCATTAACACATCCCATTCTTCCATAGGATACAATTCCAAACATGGTTGAAAAACAGATCTCTTTAAAACAAACCCCTTCTCCAAAATAGATGACAACTGTTTTTTCAACGCACTAGGAAGCATTACACGCCCTTTCGCATCGATTTTACACTCATATGTCCCTATTAAATTAATCACAAGATTGCTTGACTTTATTACATTTCAAAGATATGAAGAAATTCCCCACATTTTACCACATACCTCCACTTTGTTAATAAGTTTTACCACCCCCACTCAAAACAAGCGTAAACATTGGATAATGAGTATGTTAAAAAGTTTTATTTAAACCTATAAAAACAGATTCATTCAACTAAAAACAGTCTGAATAAAGTAAAAAAAAAAGTGTAAATTTGCTGATTGTTAAACAGCATCTATAACTTATTTATAGCGTTGTAGAAAACGACCCAGTATGAAGTTTAAACTGAAAAAAGAAAAAGAATATAATTTTATTGAAGTTGGCGAAGGCACTCCTATAGTTGTTCTACATGGGCTAATGGGCGGCTTAAGTAACTTTGAGGGAGTAACGAATTACTTCCCTGAAAAAGGTTATAAAATTATCATACCTGAATTACCTATCTACACTATGTCTTTAATTAAGACTAATGTGAAAAGTTTTGCTAATTATGTAAAAGGTTTTTTAGATTCTCAAGGATTAACTAACGTTATTCTACTAGGGAACTCATTAGGAGGACACATTGCATTATTGTTTTCAAAAATGTACCCTGAATATGTAAAAGGACTTGTAATTACTGGAAGTTCTGGACTTTACGAAAGCGCCATGGGTAGTGGATACCCTAAAAGAGGAGATTATGAATTCATCAAGAAAAAAGCTGAAGATGTTTTTTATGACCCAAAAATAGCTACTAAAGAAATTGTTGATGAAGTTTATGACACTGTAAACAACAGACACAAATTAATACGTACACTCGCTATTGCAAAAAGTGCTATTCGTCATAATATGTCAAAAGACTTACCTAATATGGGACAGCCTACTTGTATTATTTGGGGTAAAAACGACAATGTAACCCCTCCAAATGTAGCTGATGAATTTCATGAATTATTACCAGATTCTGACCTATATTGGATGGATAAATGCGGTCATGCTGCTATGATGGAACTTCCTGAAGAATTCAATACATTGTTAGATGAATGGCTAACAAAAAGAAAATTATAATAGCTTAACTTATAGTTCACAAACTGTTTCTTGAAAATGAAAATTAAATCTGCTGAATTTGTAATTAGCAACTCGTTAGTTGCCAAGTGTCCGAAAGATCGTTTACCTGAGTACGCCTTTATTGGTCGGTCTAATGTTGGTAAATCATCGTTAATCAATATGCTAACAAACAAAAAAAGTTTAGCAAAAACTTCTGGAAGACCTGGTAAAACACAGCTTATTAATCATTTCATGATTAACAAGGAATGGTTTTTAGTAGATTTACCAGGTTATGGTTATGCACGGGTTTCTAAGAAATCAAAAAAGACATTTCAAAAATTCATTACTGATTATTTTGAGAAACGTGAGCAAATGGTTTGTGCTTTTGTTTTAGTTGATAGCAGACATGAACCTCAAAAAGTAGATTTGGAATTTATGGAATGGCTTGGTACAAATCAGGTCCCATTTAATATCATTTTTACCAAAGCAGACAAATTAAAACCAGAAGCCTTAAAAAGAAATATTGTACGATACCAAGAGATACTATTAGAAACTTGGGAGGAATGCCCTCAGTACTTTATTACCTCATCAAGTAATTACTCGGGAAAGGAAGACTTATTAGCTTACATTCAAAGTATTAACGAGTCTATGGAAGAATAGTTAGCACTTATAATGCTTTAAATTTAATTTCGTAAACGGTCCCATTATCATCCAATCGTTTCATTGTCCCTTTTAATTGCCTCACAAAAGACTTAATCAATTTTGCTCCCATATTCTCTGATCCTTTAGTAGACTCCATACCAACACCATCGTCATTTACTTGTAATCTATATTCTTTTCTAGCCTTTGTTTTTTTAAGCAACACAGTGATTACCCCATTATCCCTCCCCACAAACGCATGTTTTAAGGAGTTAATTACTAATTCATTAATAATCAACCCTAACGGGATCAAGGTATCCATATTAAACTCAAACGGATCAATATCTAGCCTCAAACTAATATCTTTATCCAATCTATATGCTATGACCAAATCCCTTATCAACTTTTCAAAATGTTTTTTAGTTTCAATTTTACTTAAACTATCTGTCTTATACATTTCCTCATGTAAACTTGACATAGATAGTATACGACTTTGAACTTTCTGAAATACTTCTACTGTTTTCACATCATCCATAGTTGACGACTGCATCCTTAGCATACTATTTACAATTTGTAAATTATTTTTCACACGATGATGAATCTCCTTAAGCATTGTTGTTTTTAACTCATTTTGCTTTTTAAAATGTTGAAGATTAATTTGACCTATCCGAATTCTAAGTACTATATAAATTATTGCTAGAACCCCCAAAACAATTAAAAAATAAAACCAATTGGTTCTCCAAAACGGAGGGGATATCTCTATTATTAATTCTTTAGGAACTTTATTCCATACCATATCTTTATTCGCAGACCTTGCTTTAAACACATATTTACCTGGATCCAAATTAGTATAAGTAGCTTTACGGTTATTTGAATTTACTGACACCCAATCTTCATCAAAACCCTCTAACTTATATTCAAAAACATTTCTTTTTGGATTTATATAATGTGAAGCAGCAAACTCAATAGAAAAAACACTATGCGTATAGGATAACTTAATTTTTTCTGTCTCATTGATATTCTTTTCCAAGATAACATTTGAATCATCAGATATTCCTAGTTCATAAAGCGTATTTTCAGGCTTAATTATAGTATTAAAAATTAAAAAATCTGTAAGCACTACTTCTGGCTGCATTTTATTTTCATCAATTTTATTAGGATAAAAGGCATTAAATCCTTCATTTCCTCCAAAATACATTCTACCCGTTTTACTTTTATAAAAAGCCCCTTGATTAAATTCATTACCCTGAACCCCATCATTTTCATCATAATTCTTAAATGTTTCTGTAACCGGATCAAATTTTGACAACCCATTATTTGTACTTACCCATATTTTATTCTCATCATCAATTAACAAATTATAAATCCCATTATTCAATAATCCATTTTTAGTAGTATAATAGCGGACTTCTTCTGTTTCAATATTAAATTTATTCAAACCTCCCCCATATGTAGCTAACCACAACACATTTCCTTTTCCCTCTTGAATACTATATACTTTATTATGAGACACAGATTTTTCATCTCCTTCCCTATACTTATAGCGTTTAATCTTATTTTTATTAATATCAAACCTTAACATACCTTGTTTAGACCCTAACCATAACACTGAGTCCTTTTTAAATATTTCAGTTATATTTATTTTAGTTATTTCTGATTTTGGGATATCTTTAAGTACACTTTTAGGGATTCGTTTTTCAGGATTGACAACTGCTTCTATATCAAACTGAAGTAAACCTTGATCAAAAACCCCTACCCACATTTTATTTGAATCAGTATTTTCAAGAAATTTAAGTACTCGCTCTTTTGAATATATATGGACAAACTCCTCCTCACTATTAGCCTCAAAAATTTGATTAACCATTTCAGCTTTTAATACACTGATCCCATTATCCGTACCAATCCATAAATTCCCCAAAGAATCTTCATATAAAGCCCCTACAAATTCTTGAACGATTCCTTTGTTTTTAATAGCGCTTACACCAAAAAACTTAATTTTTTCTGATTTTTCGTTCACAACATACAACCCATGATTGGTTCCCCACCATATATTTTTATTACTATCTTCTAATACCGCCCACACGCTTTTATCATTTGGGTTTTTAATATTCTCATCAGGGGTTTTAAAATAATTAAAGTTTTTTGAAAATGGATTAAATCTATTAATTCCAGAACCAAAAGTCCCTACCCAAATTGCCCCTGATTCATCCTGGAAAATTGAAGTTACTATGTTATTAGACAAACTTTTCGAATCAGCAACATTTTGCTTGTAATGACTAAAGACACCTGTTATTTCATCAAACTTATTAAGACCATCAACAGTTCCTACCCAAATAACACCTTGATCATCTTGTAGTATTGAAGTAATAATATTACTAGATATACTTTTTGAATTATTATAGTCATGTGTATAAGCACTAATTTCACGAGTGTCATAATTATAAACATACAAACCTGAACCCGAACCAATAAGTAACTTTCCAGAAACTGTTTGGAACATCCCAAAATTATAATGCGGATTTATTATTTTTTCAGATATCGACAACTGTATTATTTTTTGAAAAACTTTAGTAGTCAAATCCATTCGATAAACAGCATCTATCGTTTTAACCCATAAACCATTATTAGTATCAATATATAATTTCTGAATTCTATTTTTCTCTTCGCTATACGAACTGGACAACGTCGTATAAAATCGTTTAAAAGTTTCAGTTTGTGGATTATACTTATTTAAACCATCATCTGTACCTATCCATAAAAAGCCTAGGCTATCCTTAACTATACTATTTATTAAATTACTAGATAACGAGGTACTATCGCTTTTTATATTAACATATCGGTCTATATTATTATTTAACAGGTTAAATTTATTTAAACCTTCATCAGTACCTATCCAAACTTCCTCCTTATTGTTTTGTAAAAAACACGTAATAATATTATCACTTAAGCTGTTAGTATTATCTGGAGTTTTATAATATGTTTTAAACTGATAGCCGTCGAACCGATTCAACCCATCATGCGTACCAATCCAAATAAACCCTGATTCATCTTGATCAATAAAGTTGGTCACTAAGTGAGATAATCCATCTCCTACAGAAATACGGGTGAATTTAATATCTGTTTCTTGAGAAAAAAGTTGAACTGAAGTAACTAACAACAAGAATAGTACAACAGGGATGTTGAACATGAAGCTTCGATATATATTGCTAACACTACTCATTGTAAATTGAAAGGTAAATACCTATAACAAATTAAGCCAGCAGTAGTAAATGGGTTATATAAATTTACAAAAAATATTTAAAACATAAACATTTTTTGTATTAACAAAAATCCTATACAAAACAAGCCGAATACATACTGTACTCGGCTCATTATATATTTTTTACCTAAATCTTAATTAGGGAATGTTATTTTTTTAACTCTAACTTTTCTGCAAAATAATCACAGAAATCTTTCATCGTTAATGCCATTTTTTCATCTTGAGTAGCTCGCTGATAGCTTTCTGACATACTTACTAAAGTTTGATGAAAGAAAATTTTCATTTGATCAACTGGCATGTCTTTGGTCCATAGATCAATACGAAGTGATTCTTGCTTGTCCGCATCCCATACAGATAACATCATTGCTTTAGAATCTTGATTTTCTACCCCACCATCCTGAGCAGTAAAACTTAGTTTTTCGGGAACTCTATTTTCATCAAGTTCAATAGATAATTTTATTTCAGAAGTTAACTTTGCCATTACTTTGCAGGTTTGTATTTTGATTTTTTAAATAATTCTTGCCCATCAATTGTAGCAAGTTCTCGCAAAGATACGTCATTCTTTTCCATAAACTGCTTTACAATTTGCCAACCTAAATAACGTCCTAACATCCCCGGAGACTCATTGTCCAATTCCAAATAAAACTTAGAAAATGGCGCTTGAGCTATAAACCTATTTGATAATGAAGTGTCAGTACTAAACAATAAATCCCTTTCAACAAAATAGCCCCATATCTCATCTTCATTTGCCTTAGCCCAACCTAACTGTTCTTCAGAATACCCTATCCTAGATGCTTCTGACTTAAATGGCATAAACAGGTCCTTTAGATACAATTCCTTCCCAAACGAAACCATTTGCTCCATATAACTACGCTTTTTCTTTGATGTAATATATCTTTTCGCATACACATCCGCTACATCTGAAACTAGTTGCTCCTTTTTTAAATTAGCCGAAATATATTTGGAAATCCCCTCATAAAACTTATGATCAGAACCTAAATAGGTATCTATTGCAATCAACAAAATATTGCTTTGCAAAGTAATTTTACTCCTGTGTTTTACTCCTGAAACATAAGTTACTACTTCAGGATTTTCAAATTCTGGATAGTAATATTTTATATGTTTAAACAACAATTCCAAATCTGCTTCTTCAGCTTGAAAATCAGGAAACACTTTAGAAGACTCTTCTAATAATTCTATTTCTAATGTATCTTGTTTTTTCACAGCCCACAAACTATCAATATTCATGAAATTACGTGGCGCAAAATATGGGTACTCTTTTTTTAAGTTTTCGAATGATGCTATATCAGTATTATAAAAATCTTGATCAAATCGCCTAACAGAAACATCCATTTCTATTTCAGCAATCTCACTTGGGGTTTTATATTCCTCGCTACAAGAAATTAACAGTAATAAAAAAGCTGAAAGTAATATTTTGTAATTCATATTTAGTAATGATTTTATACAATAACGAAAAAACTACTGAAAAAGTTTTAATCTCTTGAGAAATAAAATTATTTTCGAGCAAGGCAAATTTAAACAATAGATTGTTTCTTAGAAAGCAATCGTTAAAAAAGTAATTATGCAGTCAGAAAAAGTTATAGATCATATCGTAAATTGGTTAAAGGATTACGCTACTAAAGCTGGAGTAAATGGTTTTGTTATCGGTATTTCTGGCGGAATAGACTCTGCTGTAACCTCAACATTATGTGCTAAAACCGGTTTTCCTGTATTGTGTATTGAAATGCCAATTCATCAAGCTGCAAGTCATGTTACAAGAGCTCAAGAACATATTGCTGATTTAAAAAATAGATTTGACAAAGTAACAGACACTAGAACTGACTTAACACCCGTCTTTGAAGAGTTCAAAACAGAGGTTTTATTAGACGGAAAACAAGAAATTATAGATATGGCTTTAGCCAATACTAGGGCTCGTTTACGAATGACTACATTGTATTATTATGCTGGTTTATTAGGAAGGTTGGTTGCTGGAACAGGAAATAAAGTAGAAGATTTTGGAGTAGGCTTCTATACCAAATATGGTGATGGTGGTGTAGACCTAAGCCCTATAGCTGATTTAATGAAATCCGAAGTATATGAAATTGCAGCTGCCTTAAATATTTCAGAAAGTATTATGGTTGCAAAACCTTCTGACGGCTTATTTGGAGATACCAGAAGTGACGAAGATCAGATAGGCGCTAATTATGATGAATTGGAATGGGCTATGAAAATGCAAGCCGCAAACAAAACCGCTGATGATTTTTCTGGAAGAGAGTTAGAAGTTTACAAAATATACACTAGCTATAACAGAAGAAACAAACATAAAATGGATCCAATTCCTGTATGTGAGATTCCTAAGGAAATGATGTAATAAGAATTAATCTTTTACTCGAGTCAATTGGTAAGGATATACTTCATAAATAATATTGTCTTCATTTAATGTATATCCTTGTTTTGAGTCCTTTAAAAACTCTTGTTGAGTTTTTATTGCATTTTCTTTGTCCCCAATTTCAGCTAAACAGATTGATTTATAAAATTTTGCGTCTGCTAAATTAGAATATATTTTTAACGCCCTATCAAATTGAACAATAGCTTCTTTATATTTTTTCAATTCATATTTTGCTACCCCTAAGTAAAAAAGAGCTGTTGGATGCCCCCATTCTTCTCCTAATTTTTTAAAATTATCATCAACATAATTTTCTAATAATTTTTCTGCTTTTTCAAACTCATTCAATTGCAAATATGAAATGCCAATATAAAAATCATATGTATGATCCATTACATAGTTATTTCCATAACGTTTTTTACAATCCTCAAAATCAATAATTGCATCTTTATATGTTTTAGCAAAAATGCATTTAATAAAAGCTCTGTATGGTTGATATTCTTCCCTGTTGTATTTTACAGCTTTATCAATATAAGACATTCCTATCTCATATTTTTTTACTTTAAAATAAGGCATTGCTTTTTGTTGCCATAAATAAGCTATTGTACTATCTACTTCTAAGCCTTTATCCAAACATTGTTGCCACTCAGACATTCGATATTTAAAATTGAATTTTTTCGCTCCGTTGACAACATATTTTTCAATTATAGAATCTTGAAATTGTTCTTTTTCTTTATTTAAAACAATATTCTCCTCCTTCGTGTCTTTTGTAATTTTCTCACAAGAAATCAAAACAACAGTAGCTACTAAGAGTACTAAAATATTTTTCATATAATAATTATTTGGCTAATTTTAAATTCATAGAGATACCCTACAACACCCTATTCAATTTCTCTGAAAGCACTTTTTTAAGCACCATATAATCCATTACCTCTTGAATAACATCCGAGTTAGTTATATCAATAGAAACAGTACTTTTTAATTCGTCTATTTTTTTTGTTACCAGAAAACGTCTTAAGGATAGTATATTTTCATTTACAAATCGACCAATTAAATCGAGTTTTTTAGTTGGGAAAATATTTTGTCGTTCCCAATCATCCAATGAATATCGCTCTTCATTCATTAAAATAGAGGTTATTTCAGTAGCTAAAACTGGATCTAACAAATTAATAAATGTATCTATTTGGAGTAAATTATCCGTCTGAAGTTTTTCAATTATCTTATAATACAATACTTGAAATAGCTCATTTGCAAACTCTACCTCATCTTCCTGCAAACTCAAGAATATTTTTTGATATACTGTGTTGTTTTCAACCTCCATATCAAGTTCTAAATCACCTGCTTCGTTTTCCTTTAAATAGTACTCTTCAAAATCTGCCTCCACTGTTGCATATAGGAGTAACATTTCTATTACTTTTCGCTCTAATAAATATTGTTCGTCAACCTTTTGTACTGGTTCAGAAACTTTATGAACAACATTAAGTTGCTTTCCGTCTTGCTTCGAACTCTTTTTCGAATCCTTTGTTGCTGTATTTGAAAGCTGAGCTAATGTGGAAAACAATACTTGCTCAGAAATATCCATGATGCGTGCACATTCTTTAATGTACAGTTCTCGTTTTATAGTATCAGGTATTTTTGAAATACTGGTAATAATATCTCGAATGGTTTCTGCTTTTTTTACAGGATCATTCTGTGCTTCTTCACTTAACACTCCCGCTTTAAAAGCTATAAAATCTTTTGAATTTTCTTCTAAATACAACACCAATTCTTCATAAGGTGTTTTTTTAGCAAAGGAGTCAGGATCTTCTCCTTCGGGAAACGTGCATATGCGCACATTCATTCCTTGTTCTAAAATTAAATCCACCCCACGCAATGAAGCACGCATTCCAGCTGCATCACCATCAAACAAAATGGTAATGTTTTTTGTTAGCCTGTTTACTAGTCTGATCTGATCGCTTGTTAATGCGGTTCCTGAAGAGGCTACAACGTTATGAATCCCTGTTTGATGTAACTGTATTACATCTGTATACCCCTCAACCAAAAAACAATTATCCTCTTTTGCAATAGCTTGTTTTGCTTGATAAATACCATACAGCACTTTACTTTTATAGTAAATTTCACTCTCAGGGGAGTTTAGGTATTTTGCTGCTTTTTTATTGCTTGTTAAAATTCTACCTCCAAATCCAAGTACTCTTCCACTCATCGAATGAATAGGGAATAATACCCTTCCTTTGAATCTATCGAACTGTTTATTTTCTTTAACAATTGTCAGTCCGGTTTTTTCTAAGAACTCTAATTTATAGCCGCTTTTTAACGCTGCTTTTGTAAAAGCCTCCCACTGATCTAATGAATACCCAAGTTTAAACCTCTCTATTGTTTCATTAGTAAAACCACGTTCTTTAAAATAACTTAACCCAATAGCTTTACCCAGCTCATCATTATGGAGCACATCAGCAAAGTATTTTTGAGCGTATTCTGAAACCAAATACATACTCTCACGCTCACTAGCTACTTCTTTCTGCTCATTAGTTTGCTCGGTTTCTTCAATTTCAATATTGTATCTTTTAGCAAGATACTTGATTGCTTCAGGATAGGTAAAATGCTCATGTTCCATTACGAAAGCTACTACATTACCACCTTTTCCAGATGAAAAATCTTTCCAAATTTGTTTTACTGGAGACACCATAAAACTTGGCGAACGTTCATCCGTAAACGGACTTAAGCCTTTGAAATTACTACCAGCTTTTTTGAGTTGAACAAAATCGCCAATTACCTCCTCTAATCGAGCAGTTTCAAACACATTGTTTATGGTCGTTTGTGAAATCATGTAGAGGGTAAATATAATCACAAAAAAACTACTCTTAAAATATTTAAAGAGTAGTTTTCTATACTAACACAAATTCTATTTTAATAAGCTATTAAAACAGTTCATACTTTAATCCTAAAGAAATATTATTTTGTTCAGGATTCGGTGAAGAAAACAATGGATTTAAATCATACTTCATATATAAACCAACACCGTTACGAGCAATTCCAGCTGTTACTCCGTATATAAAATCGTTCATATTGTAATGGTTACTTGTTTTATCTTTCTCTCTATCTCCATTGGCATTATACTTCAACTTTTGCATAGTCCCTATTCTAATTCCAGCATACCCACCAATTGTAAACTTCACTTTTTGAAATCTCGAAAAAACAGCATAATCTCCTTTATCAATTTTCTCAGAGGAACCAATCTCTAAACTGAAAGGCACTACTAGATTAGTTGTTCTAATTTTAGACTTGTTTAAGTTCTCAGGATGAACCTGTAATGAAGTAATGTTATTATTTTTAATAAAATACTGATTGTCTTTTGGCTTTAAATTATTGTATTGCAATGACACTCCATATCCAACACGTAACCAGTTTGACTCTTTAAAAACTCGCGTTTTCCATGCATAACCTAATTCAAAAAAACGAGAACCCGCGACTTTATAATCAGAATCTTCTAATGATTTTCCGCTCTGTAACGTATTATTAAAACCTGCAGCTATAACAATTCCTGAATGCGTTCTATAGTCTTTTCTACTTGGAGTTTTTTTTATAGAATCTCCTTTTTTGGTATACTTAAACAATCTTTTATTATCGATACTAATTTCAAAACTATGTTTAGACGCTACGCTACTTTTATCAATAATTCCATTCGTTTTCTCCTTAATTCTTATAGCATACTTACTAGCAATTTCTTTCTTTGCTAGTCTAGCTTCTTCTTCAGTAATTTCATTTTTTTTAACTCGCTCATTAATTACAATAATTTCTTCCTTCATTAACTCTTTTTCAGTCTTAACCAGAAGCTCAATTTTTTGCTGCAAAACTGGGCTTATAGAATCTTTTGCAGGTTTCTCTTGCGCATGAATTGTTGCCACAAGAAACAATGACACCATTACGATGACTTTTCGTGTAATTAATAACATAATTGTTTGTTTTTTGATTAATATATTGATGTGTATTCTTTCGGACGTGCAAGTTCACTTCTTTCAGCTAGTAATATTCTTGATTTAAAATATCCTTTTTCTAACTCCTTAAATAATTTATCCTTCAAAGTCTCATTTACGGTATCTTCTTCCGGATTAAAATTTAATTTCTGAAAAGCACCAGCCAATAACATGTCCGTTTCTTTGTCTAATTTAAAGGATGGAACATCATTTTTTACTGTTTTATCTGGTAAATTACTAGAAGCTTCTGCAAGCAGCGCATTAATTTCAGCATCAATATCATATCCTGAAATTTCTTGTTTACTTTTTTTCAGTTGTGCCAAATACTGATTTACTTTTTCTTTTATAGCATTAATCTTCTTTTCTTGATTAACTGTTTGATTTTTGTCAAGTAATTCTGCGTAAGCATCAGTGGTTTCATTTTTTGCAATAACCCCTACCTTCTCTTTCTTGTGTACCACAGTAAACGCTTCCTTTTCATAGGAACTAATAATTGGACTTTCTTCCTCTACATTAATAATTACCTTCACATCAGTATTGTCAACTTCAACAATTTCATCTTTAATGATTATACTATTATCTGCATTAAATTGTGATGCAAAAAAGAATCCTAGTAATAATAACACTGAGGCAGCTATAGCGTATTTAAAGTACCCTTTTTTATCTGCATTATGTGCTTCTTCATCCAGCATATTAGACAATTTACCCCAAGCCTCTGAACTTGGTTGTATTGTCCGCTGTTCTAACTTTTTCTTAATGTGATTATCTATATTATCGTGTTCCATTTTCTCTCTCTTTACTATATTCTAATTTACATTGCAACATCTTTCTCGCTTTAAATAATTGCGATTTTGATGTGTTTTCAGAAATTTGTAACATGTTTGCTATTTCTTTATGTTTATACCCTTCTATCGCATACAATATAAACACCATTTTATATCCTTTTGGCAACTCATCTATTAGCACTTGAATTTCTGCAACGTCATACATTTCAACAATACTATTTTCTGAACACTGTGAAAAGTCCTCAATTTCATAAGTTACCATATGAACTTTCCGCTTTCTATGGAAAGACATACACTCATTAACCATAATTCTACGTAACCACCCCTCAAAATTGCCTTCATTATTAAATGATTTCAATTTCTGAAAAGCTTTGAAAAAGGCATTTAACATAATACCCTCTGCCTCTTGTAAATCATTTATATAATACCTGCAAACGCTCAACATTTTTGGCGCATGCAACTCATACAACTCTTTTTGAGCCTTTCTAGAATTCGCAATAGCGTTCTCTATAAGTTTCTTTTCCGATTTATGTAGTGTAATTACTTTCAACAATTTCATTTTGTCTTTCTATTTATATAGACGCAATAATGATGCAAATAGTTGCCTGAAGGGGTGAAAAAATTATTTTTTACGCTCAATAACGTAATTTACCATTGCCGTAAGAGAAGATCTATAGGGTGATTCAGGATATTTATTTAATAATTCTAAAGCTTCTTTTTGATATGCAATCATCTTGTTTACTGCATATTCAAGTCCTCCTTTATCTTTCACAAAAGCAATAACTTCTTTTACTCGCTTTGAATTTTTATTATGTTTTTTTATGGAATTTATAATCCATGCTTTTTCTTTTGAAGTAGAATTGTTTAACGCATAAATTAAAGGAAGTGTCATTTTTTGCTCCTTAATATCGATCCCCGTTGGCTTGCCTATTTTAGCAGTACCATAATCAAACAAATCATCTTTGATTTGGAATGCCATACCAATTAATTCTCCAAACTTACGCATCTTCTCAACTTCGACTTCTGTTCCATTAACGGCACAAGCTCCTAAACTACAGCAGGCAGCAATTAGTGTTGCTGTTTTTTGACGGATGATTTCATAGTATATCTCTTCCGTAATGTCCAGTTTTCTAGCTTTTTCAATTTGAAGTAATTCTCCTTCACTCATTTCTCTTACGGCTACTGAAATGATTTTCAATAAATCAAAATCACCATTATCAATGGACAGTAATAATCCTTTGGACAATAAATAATCGCCTACTAAAACGGCTATTTTATTTTTCCACAATGCATTTACAGAGAAAAAACCACGCCTTCTATCAGAGTCATCAACAACATCATCATGAACCAATGTCGCAGTATGAATTAGTTCTATCACAGAAGCTCCGCGATAAGTTCTTTCATTTACCGTTCCATCAGAAACCATTTTCGCCACTAAAAAAACAAACATTGGACGCATTTGTTTTCCTTTACGGTTAACAATATAATGGGTGATTTTATTTAACAAGGCAACCCTAGAAATCATTGATTGAGAGAACTTTTGTTCAAAAAGTTCCATTTCATCATGGATAGGCTCCTTTATTTGTTCAACAATTTTCAAATTGTAATTGATAGTGTTTTAGTTGTAAACAAATCTAAATAAAAAAAACCTCATAACTAAAAAAGTTATAAGGTTTTATATTGTTTCAAAAACGTACTTCTATAATCCGAAAGCAGTTTTTACTTTTTCTACATAATCTAATTTTTCCCAAGTAAACAACTCTACTTCTACTTCTTTAGTTATACCGTTTGGCTGACTAAATGTTTTAGTTACTGTTTCATTTACTCTTCCCATATGTCCATAAGCAGCTGTTTCTAAATACATCGGATTACGTAATTTTAAACGTTCCTCTATTGCTGCTGGGCGCATATCAAAAATACTTGCTATTTTTTCAGAAATCTCACCGTCAGTCATATTAAACGGACAAGTACCATAAGTATCAACAAATATCCCCATTGGCTCAACAACTCCAATTGCATAAGAAACTTGAACTAAAATTTCATCACAAATACCTGCTGCAACTAAATTTTTAGCGATATGACGTGTAGCATAAGCCGCACTTCTATCTACTTTACTTGGGTCTTTTCCTGAAAAAGCACCACCACCGTGAGCTCCTTTTCCTCCGTACGTGTCAACAATAATCTTACGACCAGTTAACCCTGTATCTCCATGAGGTCCTCCAATAACAAATTTCCCTGTTGGATTAATATGATATTTAATATCGCTATTAAATAATTCCTGTAAGTGCACTGGTAAATTAGCTACAACTCTTGGAATTAATATTTCAACAATATCTTTTCTAATCTTCGCTAACATTTCGTCATCTCCACCAAAATCATCATGCTGAGTAGACACTACAATTGCATCAATTCGTTGTGGTGTGTTATCATCAGAATACTCAATTGTCACTTGACTTTTAGCATCAGGGCGTAAATATGTGATATCCGAATTTTCTCTACGTAAATCAGCCAGTTCTTTTAAAATTCTATGCGATAAATCTAATGCTAAAGGCATGAAGTTTTCAGTTTCGCGAGTTGCGTATCCGAACATCATTCCCTGATCTCCTGCACCTTGTTCTTCCTTAGTAGCTCTATCTACACCTCTATTAATATCGTCTGATTGTTCGTGTATTGCAGAAAACACTCCACAAGAATTCCCATCAAACATATACTCACTTTTCGTGTATCCTATTTTGTTAATAGTTTCTCTAGCAATTTTCTGAACATCTAAATAAGTCTTAGACTTCACTTCACCAGCCAATACTACTTGTCCTGTAGTCACTAATGTTTCACATGCAACTTTAGAATCTTTATCAAATGCTAAAAAGTTATCAATTAATGCATCACTAATTTGATCTGCGACTTTGTCCGGATGTCCTTCTGAAACTGATTCAGATGTAAATAAATATGCCATATTATATGTTTATCTTTCTGATTTCCTCAATTATAACATTGAAAAAACAATATTAATTCGTTTTTCGTAAAACCGATTACGCTATAATTTATATTCAGAAAATTTGACGAGAAAGTCTAAAGAAGTTTACACTGCTTTAGCTTTTTTTTAATGAGGTAGCAATCAGTCAAATATTTCCTCTGTATAAATATCGACTGCAAAACTACATAATTACTATTTAGAAACAAGCGCTTTTAAAAAAAACTAATTCACCAATATACATTTATGATAAAAATCAACTAATAGTATCATAAAATTCATGATTTTTGCAGTAGTTAATAAAAAGAACACAAAATGATTACTACGGATATTATCATTATCGGAGCTGGACCTACTGGATTATTCACAGTATTTGAAGCTGGTTTATTAAAATTAAAATGTCATTTAATTGACGCATTACCACAAGCTGGTGGACAGTGCTCTGAAATATATCCTAAAAAACCTATTTATGACATTCCTGCATTTCCAGAAGTGTTAGCAGGTGATTTAGTAGATAATTTAATGGAGCAAATAAAAGCTTTCGAACCTGGTTTCACACTAGGTGAGCGTGCTGATACCATTGATAAGTTAGATGACGGAACCTTTATCGTTACTACTAACAAAGGAACTAAACACAAAGCTCCCGTAGTTGCCATTGCTGGTGGACTGGGGTCTTTTGAGCCTAGAAAACCACCTATTCCTAATATTACAGATTTTGAAGACAAAGGTGTTGCTTATATTATTAGAGACCCTGAAGTATATCGAGATAAAAAAGTTGTACTAGCAGGAGGAGGAGATTCTGCTCTGGATTGGTCTATCTTTTTAGCAGATGTAGCTTCTGAAGTAACTT
>Ga0209291_1000071_pt1 | contig 97318 bp, 84 predicted proteins | sample GOMGulsemesocosm_FD_184633 | JGI IMG/M metagenome (GOLD analysis project Ga0209291, IMG submission 184633) | Methane-oxidizing microbial communities from mesocosms in the Gulf of Mexico - GOM9B Gulf of Mexico (SPAdes) (version 2) | ecosystem: Environmental > Aquatic > Marine > Cold seeps... | reverse complement strand
AAGTCTTTAACTGAGGATACTACATTATTTAAAGGATCTAACCATTGGTATGTGATTCGAGAATCAGTATCTAGTATATCTGGAAAATTATTAGCAACAGAAAAACTAGCTGCATCACCTGCACATAATGAAAGATCAGCAGTTTCGGTAAAAGTAATGTCTTTAAAATCATCTACTTTAAGTAATAACATTTGAGTACCATCTAAACCATCTCCATAACCAATAGTTCTAAAGTCAATTTTACGTTCAGTACAATCATCACTAATAAAAATAGCATGTGTTTTTCCTGGGTCCGAAAATTGACGGTCAGATCTTCCTCCTTGCCTATCAACATTTGTTTCAGGAACTGAAGTCCAAGTACGTAGCGACTTGAAAGAGTTATTTGTGATAACTACATCTGCTTCTTCTCCATGATTTTCATGCTCTATTATCAATTTTCCTTCAATAAGATCTTTTGTATCACTATAAATTCCTCCAAAAACACCTTCAATATCTATAAAATCATCTCCTAAAAGCCTGAAATAAGAATTACTTACTGTTGGTCCTTGCGAATCATTAAAATCTAACTCCCAGCGATATAATCCTGATTGATTTAAGTCTGTAATTTTCCTTGCTCCAACTATACCTGAAGGCCAAAATATAGCGTTACTAGCTGTAGAAGTATACATTTGTTGACTACCAATAGCCAGAGCTCTTTTTCCAACTTCACCTCCAGAATAATTTTGATTTTGCATAAAATCACGAGTAAACCAAGCAGATGCATCATAATTTAAACCAGTAAATGAATAATAAGGGTTAGCGCCTTGGTAAGGGCCTGAAAGAAATTGTCCTTCATAACTACCATGATTATCGTTTATCATTGCTTTATTTGCTCCGTATTGTGTATTATCCCAATCTTGAATAGTTTTAAACTGTCCTGGAGTATTATTTAATTGATGCGTCCACCCCCATTTTTCAGCACTTGCAGTAGATTCATCAATTTCATTTAATCCAGCCATATCAGATGAAGTCCATGCCCATTCTTTACCATTTTGATGTGTTTCTAAAAAGAAAATTCTATTATCTTGAGTGAAAGCTTGCCATGATAGATTTGTGAATGTTAACATAAATACTTTCTTCTTAATATCAGTCTCACAATCCAATATTCTTTGATCGTTAATCCATTCTTTTATTGGAGTTCTTTCAACCTCTGTAACTACAGTGTCAAAAATATCTACCAATAAATCTCTATTTGGTATTAAGCTATGGTCAGCATTTAATCTCTTGTAATACTCGATGTTAAATTTTTTAAAAACATCAGGATCTTCAATATACATTTTTCTAAAAGCAGTCGCTCCCATTCCGTAACGTAACCAATGACTTCCTGTGGCAATATCAGTACTGAAATAATCTCTATTACGAATTTGTTCATGGTTTTGAAAGTCATAATCCCATTCAAAAGGCATTCCTCTTGCACTATTCCAATGTATTTTAAATTCATCTCCATTAAAAAAGTTAGGATATAAACCAATAAATTTATCCATCACAATCAATGCAACTGCTTCAGACATTCCTTCTTCAAAACCATTTAAATTTGGTTCATAATGCCATTCAGAATTACTTGACAACCCTACATTATCACGATATGCATGAATTAACTCGTGTACCATTAAACGAGGTTGATCTAAATCTCCATCAGCATTTACGGTATATGTAGTACTTACTTGATTTGGTCCATTATAATAAATATTAACTCCTTGAGCAAAAGAGTCATTTACAATATTTACATCATGACTTCTTGAAGGTGGACCAAAAACATCTTTTATAATTGGATTTATTAAATTATAAAAATCCATCATTTTAGTTTCTTGCCATCCTGCAAAAGGTCCGAATCCACCATCACCATAATTAGTTTCTACATTTATAGTAATATTATTTGATGGGGCTCCTAAATTTTCCCACTGAAACTCTAACCCTGGTGAAACCCATTCTGATCCCAAACCACTATCCATGGTTATATAAAACTTATCCCCTATATTAAAAGTTGTACCTAATGCTAGCGCTGTTAGTCTTAACTCTTCATAACTTTGTCCTCCAGTATGCTTTGCAGCTGCATTTAGCCCCTGTCCCCATCTAATATCCTGTAAACCTGGAGCTGTACCTATTCTGAAACTACTAAAACTACCTGTTTGCCATTTAACAATAACATTATGTATACTCTGTGTATATGCAATTGTTCCAGTAGCCATAATAACATTATTATTAGGAGCTTTATTAGTTAAATCTTTACTAAATGAACGATCTATCGTAGGCGAAAAGCACACATGTGATCTATTACTGTCTTGCGCATTACCAATATAAATCATCAGTAAAAAAATGATTATACAACTTAATTTTAATTTCATAATATTTTAATATTGAAGAGTTAACAATAAATTAACATATAATTATTAGCGCCCAATAAAGTGATTAATACATAGTACAGCATTATCATAGTTAATATAGTATCACCTATTGTTAAATAACTAACTTAAAAACTTATTTATTAACAATAGTTTACTTTGATTTATTAAAAAAGACCAACTAATTAGCTGGTCTTTTTTAATGGGCTTTATATTATTAAACAATAGTTTAACTCTAAAAAACATTGTTATTAATGAAATTGTTAGCTTTAAGAAACTATAAACTCATTTGCTTTCTGTAATCTGTTGGAGTAACTCCTTTTATGCTTTTAAATTTTCTATTATAATTTGAAATATTTTTAAATCCACATTGATAAGCAATTTCAGCTATAGATAATTCATTATTTCTTGATAACAATTTACAGGAATTCTCTATTCTAATCTCAGTTAAAAACTGAACAAAAGTTTTATTAGTACGTTGCTTAAAATACCTACAAAATGCATTAGGTGTCATTGTAGCAATATTTGATACCTCATCTAAGGTAATGTCTTTATGATAGTTATTAAGTGCCAGTTCAAATACCGCACTCATCCTTTTTCCTTCATTATCAGAATATAATTTCTTTTTTGAAAAAGAAGCTACAGTTTCATATTCTGACCCAATGAGAATTTCTATAATTTCAAGGAAAGTTATAAATCGTTTTAACTTACTCTGACTTGCTATTAAAGTAAACCTATCTCTAAGTTTTTGTTGGTTATTATTAAGTTTAATACCTAACTCAGCTTTTGATAAAAAATGTTTTGTTTTTAAAAATTCAGGCAATTCAAAAAAACCATTACCAAAACTATCCAATGTAAAAAACAACGAAATCATGCTAGATGAAGGGTTTGCCTCCTCATCACTCTTAAGTACATGAGGTACATTACTCCCAAAAATAAGAATATCATTCGGCTCATAATTCTTAATAGTATCACCCACAATAAATGTACCCTTTCCGGAAACAATATATGATAATTGAATTTCTTGATGCTGATGCAATTTATCATAAAAAACATCACATTCATCTTGCTCAATAATTAAGGTGTCAGATGACGATTTTGGAATCTTAAACGGTAATACCTTCATAATGAAATATAGTAAATTGAGTTAATTTATGTATAAAATTAGTTAAAAAAAACACATAAACACATATTAAGGTTAATATAGTATCATTACATGGTAATCTTCATGATGAATATTGAATATTAGCCTAGTATCTTTGTAGTATCAAAAAAAGGATGTGATATGACTATTAATTGGAAGGGTGTAATGCCAGCAGTAACGACCAAATTTACTAACGAAGATACGTTAGATTTGGAAATGTTCAAAGTAAATATTGATGCACAACTAGAAGCAGGGGTTCATGGTATTATATTAGGAGGTACTTTAGGAGAAGCTAGTACTTTAACAGATAATGAAAAAAGGGTACTAGTCCGTGAAACAGTCAAAATAGTTGAAGGAAAAGTTCCAGTAATTATTAATATAGCGGAACAAACTACAAAAGCAGCAATTGAGGTTGCTCAAAAAGCAAAAGAAGATGGAGCAAGTGGATTAATGATGTTACCTCCTATGCGCTATAAAGCTGATGATAGAGAAACTGTAACTTATTTTAAAACTGTAGCTGATAGTACAGAATTACCTATAATGATTTACAACAACCCTGTAGATTATGGTATTGAAGTTACCTTAGATATGTTTGATGAATTATTACGTGATTGCCCAAATATTCAAGCTGTAAAAGAATCTACTCGTGATATTTCAAATATTACTCGTATGAAAAATCGCTTTGGTAATAGGTTAGCTATTTTAAGTGGTGTTGACACTTTAGCGCTTGAAAGCTTACTTTTAGGTGCAGACGGTTGGGTTGCTGGATTGGTAGATGCGTTTCCTGCTGAAACTGTAGCAATTTACACTTTGGCTAAAGCAGGAAGGTTTACAGAAGCTTTAGAAATTTACAGATGGTTTTTACCTGTATTAGAGCTAGACATAAATTCAAAACTTGTACAGAATATTAAATTAGCAGAAGTAGCTACTGGCATTGGTACTGAAAATGTAAGAGCGCCACGTTTACCCTTAATTGGAAAAGAACGACAAAATGTTTTAGCAATTATAAATACTGCTCTAGAAACACGTCCGGTACTTCCTGAGTATAAAACAATAAATGCGATGGTTTAAGTATCTTTGTAATATGCTGAAAATAAGACCTAATTGTGAACATTGTAATAAAAATTTGCCCTTCAATTCAGAAGAAGCAATGATTTGTTCTTTTGAATGCACTTTCTGTTCAGATTGTGTTACAAATGTGTTACATCAGGTATGTCCAAATTGCGAAGGTGGTTTTACCAAAAGACCAATTAGACCAGTACATTTATTAGAGAAATACCCAGTTTCAACAGAACAAATTTTTAGACCTGTTGATCAAAATGAACATAAAAAAAAATAGAAAACACCCCTTAACCACTACAATAAACCTTAGAAGTTTTACACTTCTAAGGTTTATTGGTTACAACATAAATTTATTAGCATGATAACAGGAAAAAATTTTATTGGAAATAAACTATCTGCAAATGGAACAGATACTCATAAAACATTTAACCCAAAATTAAATGTAGAAAACTCGTATAATTTTCATGCAGCTACTATTGAAGAAGTTGATGAAGCTGTACAATTAGCAAGTCAAGCCTTTAAAGAATATCGTAAAATATCTGGAAAAAAACGTGCTGAATTTTTAAATGCAATAGCAGATGAAATTTTAGCTTTAGGTGATGATCTTATTCAAACATATATATCAGAAAGTGGCTTACCTGAAGGTAGAGCTATGGGAGAACGTGGAAGAACAATTTTTCAATTACAAAGTTTTGCAAATTTAGTAGCAAGTGAAAACTGGAAACAAAATACTATTGATGAAGCTATTCCAGACAGGCAACCAATACCCAAAGATGATCTTAGAAAAACTTCTATTCCGTTAGGTCCTGTTGTTGTTTTTGCAGCAAGTAACTTTCCACTAGCATTCTCTACTGCAGGTGGTGATACAGCAAGCGCATTAGCAGCTGGTTGTCCAGTAATTGTAAAATCTCACTCGATGCATTCTGGAACTGGTGAATTAGTAGCATCTGCTATTATAAAAGCAGCAGAAAGAACTGGCATGCCAAACGGAGTGTTTTCTAATATCACAGGAAGCGGTAGAATAGTTGGAGCTGTCTTAGTGAAACACCCAAAAGTGAAAGCTGTCGGTTTTACAGGAAGTATTTCTGGAGGAAGAGCATTATTCGATATTGCAGCAAAACGCCCTGAACCTATTCCTGTTTTTGCTGAAATGGGAAGTATAAACCCTGTTATTATTACTGAAAATAGCATCGCTAAAAAATCTGCAGAAATAGCTTCTACATATGCAGGATCTATAACTATGGGTACAGGTCAATTTTGCACCAACCCAGGTTTAATTTTAATGATAGATAACGATAATACAAATGGATTTATAAAAGATTTAGCTGAAAAGGCTACAGCTATAGCTCCTCAATGTATGTTACATCCAAATATTAAAAGAGATTTTATAAGTAATGGAACTTCTGTTTCATCACAATCTGGTGTAAATGTAGTTGCGGTTATAGAAGACGAAGTAGAAGCTAATTTTGCACCAACACAAATCTCTACAGTTTCTGGAACTGATTTTTTAATCAACCCAAAGATGCATCAAGAAGTTTTTGGTCCATTTTCATTAGTTGTTCGTTGTAAAGACGAAGAGCAATTAGTTGAAATTATTGAAGGGTTAGAAGGCCAATTAACAGGAACTATTTTAGCAGAAGAAGAAGATTATGCTAATCTTTCTGAAATTGTTGATGCATTACAAAACAGGGTCGGTAGAATTATATTTAATGGAGTTCCTACTGGAGTTGAAGTGTGTGATTCTATGACACATGGTGGACCATATCCAGCATCTTCAGATTCTCGTTTTACAGCAGTAGGAACCGGTTCAATAAAACGCTGGGTAAGACCTTTTTCTTTCCAAGCTTTCCCTAAAGAATTATTACCTCAATCATTAAAATAATATGGCTGTAGACAAAACATTTTTTTGTGTAGATGCTCATACTTGCGGGAATCCAGTTAGGGTTGTTGCAGGTGGAGGACCGAACTTAGATGGGAATAATATGTCTGAAAAAAGACAGCATTTCTTAAAAGAATACGATTGGATTCGTAAAGGACTAATGTTTGAACCTAGAGGTCATGATATGATGTCTGGGAGTATTCTATTTCCACCAAGTAATCCTGAAAACGATTTTGGTATCTTATTTATTGAAACATCTGGTTGTTTACCTATGTGTGGTCATGGTACTATTGGTACAGTAACCATTGCCATTGAGGAAGGCTTAGTTACTCCAAAAACACCAGGAATCATTAAAATGGAAGCACCCGCAGGATTAGTACATATTGAATACCAACAAACTGGTAAAAAAGTAGATTGGGTAAGGTTAACAAACGTAAAAAGTTATTTAGCTGCTGAAGGATTAACAGTAGATTGCCCAGAATTAGGGAAAATTACCTTTGATGTTTCTTACGGAGGAAATTACTATGCTATTGTAGATCCACAACAAAACTTTTCAGGTATTCAAGATTTTACCGCTAGCAAAATTATACAATACAGTCAAGAAGTACGTAAGTGTATCAATGATAAATATCCTGATATGTTTATCCACCCTGAGAATGATACCATTCGTGATGTAAGCCATATGTTATGGACAGGGACACCTTTAGATCCTAAATCATCAGGTCGTAATGCTGTATTTTATGGTGATAAAGCTATCGATAGAAGTCCATGTGGTACAGGAACCTCAGCACGAATTGCACAATTACACGCTAAAGGAAAACTTAAAAAAGGTGAAGAATTTATCCATGAAAGTTATATAGGAAGTAAGTTTATTGGTCGTGTTGAAGAAGAAACTACACTAAACGGAAAAAAAGCTATTATACCTAGTATTCAAGGATGGGCGAAAGTATATGGATACAACACCATTAAAATAGATGAAGATGATGATCCGTATGCATTCGGGTTTCAGGTAATATAAACCACCAGTAGAACTGGTTGATTTTAACTTTAATAAATATGAAAAACGTAAGTATCATAGGTGGTGGAATAATAGGATTATGTTCTGCGTATTATCTAGCAAAAGAAGGCTTTCAGGTTAGCGTTTTTGATAAAGGTGATATGTCAGATGGATGTTCTTACGGTAACGCAGGAATGATTGTACCTTCTCATATTATCCCATTGGCACAACCAGGAATGATTGCACAAGGAATGAAATGGATGTTTGACAGTCAAAGCCCCTTTTATGTAAAACCTCGCCTAAGTATTGATCTGATTAAATGGGGTTTGCAGTTTTACAAGCATGCTAATAAAAAACACGTAGAAAATGCAATGCCTGCATTACGAGATTTATCTTTATTAAGTAAAGAGTTATATCAAGATTTTGCTAAAGAGAATAATTCTTTTTTTTATGATGAAAAAGGATTATTGATGCTTTTTAAAACAGAAAAAGCGGCTGAAGAAATGCGCCATGAAGGTAAATTAGCAGAAAACCTAGGATTAGGTGTAAACTACTTATCTAAAGAAGACGTTTTAAAATTAGAAACAGGAACAAAAACCGATGTTATTGGTGCTGTTCATTATACTTCAGATGCTCATTTATATCCGCAGAAATTTATGCAGTTTATAAAAGAACAATTGAATAAATTAGGTGTTGAAATTCACAAAAACACAACTGTAACCGATTTTAAAATCAGTAATAATAGTGTTTCAGAGATAATAAGTTCAAAAGGAAATTTTACAACAGATGAAGTAATTTTAGCTACAGGGTCATGGAGTCCTGAAATAGCAAAAAAGTTACAAACAAATGTTTCTATGCTACCCGGAAAAGGTTACAGTTTTACTTTAAAAGAAAAAACACAAAAACCGAGTATACCAAGTATTTTATGTGAAGGTAAAGTAGCAGTAACTCCAATGGCTAATGATATTCGTTTTGGTGGTACAATGGAAATCACACATAACAACGATACTAATATAAACCAGAATCGATTGCAAGGGATAATAAATTCGGTAAATGATTTTTATCCAGATTTAGGTATTGAAATGCCTAAAATAGAAGATACTTGGTATGGCTTTAGACCTTGTACTCCTTCAGGAATGCCTATTATAACTAAATCCAAAAAAATAACTAATCTAACGCTAGCAACAGGTCATGCCATGATGGGTTTGAGTTTAGCACCAGCAACAGGAAAAGTAGTTACCGAATTAATTTTAGGTAAACCAACTTCTGTAGCTACTAATATGTTTCAATTGTAATATGAGATATGCCCCCATCCCATCGAGTTTATTTGTAAAGAATAGAGCTAATTTTATAGCTAAAATGAAAGAGAATACCATTGCTATATTTACATCAAATGATGTAAAGCATAACAATGCTGATGATGTTATGGGCTTTGCTCAAAACAACGATTTATTTTATCTATCTGGAATTGATCAAGAAGAAACTATTTTGGTATTATATCCAGGTGCTTATAAAAAAGAAAATAGAGCTATACTTTTTGTAAAGGAAACCAACGAGCATATAAAAATTTGGGATGGTGATAAAATTTCTAAAAAACAGGCTACGGAAATTTCTGGAGTAGTACGAGTAGAATGGGTTCATGATTTTGAAAAGATACTGCAATTAATGGCATTTGAAGCTGATGCTTTTTATTTGGGGCATAACGAACATATTAAACGGGTAACCTTTGATCAAGAAACTCAGCAAGACAGGATGATTACATGGTGCAAAAAGAAATACCCTTTGCATGAATACTATCGAGCTGCTAAAATTACACGTAAGCTTCGCCCAATAAAATCAGATGAAGAAATAGCATTGATGCAACAAGCAGCCAATATTAGCGTTGCCTCTTTTAAGCGTGTACTAAACGCTTGTAAACCCAATATAAAAGAATTTGAACTAGAAGCCGAATTAACCTATAATCTAGTGAAGTCTGGTGCTACACGCCATGCTTTTCAACCCATAGTAGCCTCTGGTAAAAATGCTTGTGCTCTACATTATAATACTAATGATGATATCTGTAATGATGGCGAAATGATCTTGCTAGATTTCGGAGTTTGTTACGCTAATTACAATAGTGATACTACGCGTTGTTTTCCTGTGAATGGTACGTTTTCACCTAGACAGAAAGAAATATACAGTGCTGTATTGTATTGTTTAAAAGAAGGTAGTAAATTACTAACACCTGGAATCTTACCTTCTGATTATGAGCAACAAATGGCTATTTTAGTAGAAGATCAATTAATACAACTTGGCTTGCTTGACGCAAATGAAGTTGCAAGACAAAACCCAGAAAAACCATTGTATAAAAAATATTTTATGCATGGAACTGCTCACCATATTGGTTTGGATGTACATGATGTTGGTTTGTATTCATATGCATTAAAAACTGGTATGGTGCTTACTTGCGAACCTGGGATTTATATTCCTGAAGAAGGAATTGGCTGCCGATTAGAAAACGATTACTTAATTACCGAAAACGGAAATATCAATTTAACAGCAGCAATGCCTATTGAAATTGAAGAGATTGAAGCCTTAATGGCTACAAAAGAAAAAGAAGCTTTTTCTTAGTTTAGTTCCTTGTTTTCTGTTTTCATACAACCTCAAATAATGAACCGTGAAAAGCCAACCAAAATTGTGGTTGATTTTTAAAAAGAAACACGTCATTTAGACGCTAGAAATAAGCATCTAATATTATCTCATTTAATAAACTAAAAGATAATAATATTTCTACTTATGCAGAAATAATAAATCAAAAAACTATGAAAACATACGGTATTGGAGGTTCTACAATTGAAGCAGAATTAGCTGCAATTAAACCTTTAGCTCATTTAGCGAAACCCATAGAAAAAGAAGAGTTTCAAGCACGTATTTCCAAAGCATGTTCCTTAATGAACCAACAAAAAGTTCAAGCGGTGTATTTACATGCAGGTACTAACCTATATTATTTTACTGGTACCAAATGGAATTCTAGTGAACGTATGGTTGGCGCATTATTACTTGCTACCGGAGAATTACAATATATAGCTCCCAAATTTGAAAAAGGAACTATCCTAGATTTTATGGAAATAACAGGTGATGTTCGTTGTTGGGAAGAACATGAAAACCCTTACCAATTGTTAGTAAATATTCTTACTGAAAAAGAGATTACTAATGGTACAATAGCTCTAGATGAGGCAACTCCTTTTTTTGTGAGTGATGGTATTGCTAAAGTAGCCCCTACATATACTATAACTAATGCAAAACCTATTACTGCAGGGTGCAGAATGATAAAATCAGATGCCGAAATTGCAATTATCCAAATAGCCATGGATATTACTATGGAAGTTCATAAAGCAGTTGCTAGAATTTTACATCCAGGAATTAGCGCACAAACTGTAACCAATTTTATTCATGAAGCACATATTCGCTACGGTATTCCTACAGGATCTTATTTTTGTATAGTATTATTTGGTGTAGATTCGTCCTTTCCCCATGGAGTAAAAACACCAAAAAACTTAGAGGAAAATGAAATAGTATTGGTAGATACTGGCTGTATGCTACACGATTATATTTCGGACATTACACGCACTTATGTATATGGTGAAATAAGTGACTTACAACGTAATATTTGGATTTTAGAAAAAGAAACGCAACAAGTAGCTTTTAATACAGCACAAATAGGTAATACTTGTGCAATGATAGATATTGCTGCAAGACAAACATTAGAGCTGCATGGTTTAGGACCTGATTATAAATTACCAGGACTCCCCCATCGTACTGGGCATGGTTTAGGATTAGATATTCATGAATGGCCGTATATTACACGTAATGATCATACAGTTTTAGTCCCAGGAATGTGCTTTAGTAATGAACCGATGATTTGTATCCCTAACGAATTTGGAATACGCTTGGAAGATCATATTTACATGACTGAAAATGGAGCAAAATGGTTTACTAAACCTGCGCATACATTAGAAGATCCTTTTGGCTTAACTCTAGTTTAAATTATAACAAAATACTTACAACAAAGCTCCAATAAAGGAGCTTTGTTGTTTTATACTCCTACCTCCACTATTTATTGCTAGTGATTTATAAAGTACTTAATTATAGTCGTTTTATATATCTCACTTTGTTTTAAAGCAAAAAAATACAATATTGACTTATATAATTACTAGTAACAACATAAGATAGATTTAGATTCTCTAATGACTATGGTAATTATTCTTTTATTTTTTCAAATTTGAATACATTTTACATGCAATATGTTTAGTTAATAAATATTTTCTTTTGATAGATCAAATAATTAATGATGCCGTAAAAATATAATTTTCGGAAAAATAAATCATAAATACTCTTATTTAGTTAGGATTCCTTACTATATTTGTATTGTGAATTCACAACACATATTATTTATTAATCATTAAAATTTTAAACAAATGAGTAAATCAATTTTTTATCACGCAGGATGTTCAGTATGTATTAGTGCAGAACACGACATAATAGAACTAATTGGAAAAGACAATGTAGAAATTGTAAACATTGGAGAAGACAGAACAAGAATTAAAGAAGCTGAATTAGCTGGAGTAGAATCAGTTCCCGCTTTAGTAACACCAACTGGAAACGCACTTCACATAAATTTTGGAGCATCAATGTCAGATGTAAAAGGGTAAAAAACTTTAAAGTAGTGAGTAAATATTACTCACTACTTTAATCTAAAAAAAAAGATATATATGAAGATTTCAGTTTACGACACGTACGTTAAAAAAAACAATGATACTGTTATGCATTTCGATATTTTAGTTGATGAAAGCAAAACATTAGAAGAAGTACTTGCTTTTGGTAAAGAATATCTAACTTCAAAGAAAATATATGACAGAAAATTGACAACTAAAGAGTGTACATTTTGCCATATAGAAACTGCTCCTATTGAAGTAGAAAAAAAAGTTATAAAAAATGGTTACTATATTCTAGAAATGGAAAATTGTTAGTTTATGAATAATACCATTTATTATTTGTTCTCTTATGGGACACTTCAATTAGAAAATGTTCAAATAAAAAACTATAGCAGGAAATTAGTTGGTTTTAAAGATGTATTAGAAAATTACACATTGGAATATCTTGAAATTACAGATAAAGATGTTCTAACTAAAAGCCAACAACAACTACATCCAATAGCAATTCCTTCAAAACATAAAGAAGATTGTATTAAAGGTGTTATTTTTAAAATTACAGAACAAGAACTTATTCAAACGGATAACTATGAAGTTTCAGATTACAAAAGAATTTTAGAAACCTTTCAATCTGGTAAAAAAGCTTGGGTTTATATATCTGATAAAAAACTTTAGGCTTTTTTAATTAGGATTACTAACTTTACATATTCTAAAAAGGAGAATATCAATGGCTATATATGACCTAATCTTAAATTCAAGAAATGAAACCACTATTGAGTTAAGTAACATTCATTTAAGTAAAAATAATAACATTATACTAAAACAGTTACTTAAGGAATTTAAGTATATAAATGTTTTAAACGAATACGGATTACCCGTAGATAATAAGTTACTTTTATTTGGACATACAGGTTGTGGAAAAACAACCACTGCTAAAGCAATTGCTCAAGTATTAGATAAAGAAATATTTACTCTAAATCTTGGTGGTATAGTTTCTTCACGTCTCGGTGAAACAGCCAAAAATATTACTGAAGTTTTTAAAAAGGCATCTCGAGAAAATGCGGTTCTTTTTTTAGATGAATTTGATTATATCGGTAAAATACGCGATTACGACAACAAAGACTCTGGTGAAATGAAACGATTGGTAAATACCGTCATTCAGCTGATAGATCAATTACCAAGCGACACTTTATTAATTGCAGCAACCAATCACTCCAGTATTATTGACACTGCTTTATTAAGACGTTTTCAATTGAAACTAAAATTTGAGGCTCCAAATAATAAAGAACTAGATAAATATTATGACTCTTTGTTAATGCAATTTCCAGAAGAATTCAGAAATGTAGCACGCAGTTATTCTATTTCCTATGCAGAAGCTAAAGACATAACTTTAAGAGCTGTTAAAAATAAAATTATAGAAATAGAAGAAGCAAAGGAATTAACAATAGTAGAATAAAATGAAAAATAATAGTGTCAATCAAAAAATAATAAACGGGTTAGAAAGAATTTCGAAAGCCTTTCGCGTTTTACTTTGGGAAGAAAGTAAATTATATAAGATCAGTCCTATTCAGATACAATTACTTATTTTTTGTGACACCCATAAAAAGGAAGATTTAAAAGTGAGTTTTTTAGCTACTGAATTTGATTTAACGAAAGCTACCATTAGTGATTCTATTAAAGTACTACTCAAAAAGGAACTACTTACCAAAACTATCAATGCCAAAGATACTAGAAGTTTCACCGTTCAGTTAACAAAAAAAGGAAAAGAAATTGTAGAAAAAACAAGTGGTTTTACATCAATCTTAAAAGAATCTATTAATTCTTTCTCTGAATTAGAAAAAGGTGTTTTTTTAGAACAACTAATGCAACTCATTTATCAATTAAATCAAAAGGATGTCATCTCAACACAACGCATGTGTTTAACATGTTTTCATTACAAAAAAGACGGTAATAATCACTATTGTAATTTAATGCAAAAAACCTTGAAAAATATCGATTTGAGAATAGACTGTGATGAACATCAAATACTACATAATTAATGGAAAGCATTATAAGTAACTTGAAAATCATTCGCTATAGAATGAAACATGCCTGTGAAAAAACAAATAGAAACCCTGAAGATGTACGCTTATTATTGGCTACTAAAACAGTAGATTCAGAACATATAAATTTTGCCTTACAACAAGGTGAAACACTTATTGGTGAAAATAAAGTACAAGAGTTAAAACAAAAATGTAATGCCGTAAAAGACTTAAATCCTGAAATTCATTTTATTGGCCATTTACAAAGTAACAAAATTAAAGATGTCCTAAAATGGGCTAGTTGCATTGAATCAATTGATAGGGCCTCTGTTGCTCAAAAATTACAGCAAAGGTTAGCTCTTGAAGAAAAGAGTATAGATGTTTATATTCAAGTAAACACCTCGTTTGAAGAAAGTAAATTTGGGGTTTCTCCTGACCAAACGATCGAACTTGTAAAGCAAGTTGCTAAATTTAAAAATATCCACATTAAAGGGTTAATGACTATTGGTTTACTTAGTTCTGAATCTACAGAAATACGAAAATGCTTTCGACTCCTAAAACAATTACAAGAAGAAATTAATACTCTTAATATTCCAAATGTAGATATGAACGAACTATCTATGGGAATGAGTGGTGACTTAGAAATTGCCATTGAAGAAGGAGCAACAATCATACGTGTAGGAACTGCTATTTTTGGTGAACGAATTTATCCAGACAGTTACTACTGGAATGAAACGAAACAACAAATTTAATAATACACCATTACCAACACCGTATATAATTAATTGTAGCTTTAGTACTTGACTCACATAACTAATCGTACAGAATAAAAACTCATTCAAATTTCATTACAAAAAGCAAAAAAATAAATGAATCCGAATTTAACTGAATACATAAAAAGGTATATAACTATTTCCCAAACAGAAATTGACCTATTTAATTCGTATTTAAAACCCCGAACATTAAGAAAAAAAGATTTTTTATTAAAAGAAGGGCAAACTTGTATATCGAGATACTTCATAACCAAAGGCTGCATTCGTTTGTATTATATTGACCTTAAAGGAAACGAACAAATTATACATTTTGGAATTGACAATTGGTGGATTACAAATTATGAAAGTCTTATAAATAAAATACCTTCAAAACTATTTATTCAAGCTACAGAAGACACCGAAATACTTGAGCTTCCACAAGATATTTTTGACGAGTTGTGTTTTAAACTACCTAAAATTGAAAGACTATTTAGAATAATAATGGAAAAAGCGTATATAGCTTCACAAAAAAGAATTGAATATATGTTTAGTCAATCGGGAGAAGAAATGTTTAAACACTTTATTGCTACTAATCCCGAATTTACGCAAAGAGTTCCTCAATATATGATTGCCTCTTATTTAGGAATGACACCAGAGTTTGTTAGTAAAATAAAAGCAATCAAAAAATAATTTCATTTCTTAATCTTGATTAAGATTTCTCCAATAAGCTTACTTTATTTTTGCATAGAACTTTATATCATAAAAAATGCAACATATAAGTAAACTCTTTTTAAGACTGTCATTAGCCTTTGGTTTTCTATCAGCTGTAGCCGATAGGTTAGGATTTTGGCCAGTAGAAGTATCAGCTTGGGGGAATTGGAAAAACTTCTTAGATTATACACAAATTTTAAACCCATGGTTTCCTACAGTAATAATTCCTACAATTGGTTTTATTGTAACTACTCTTGAAGTGGTTTTTGCTGTATGTTTAATAGTCGGTTTTAAAACATCCTTATTTGCAAAATTAAGCTGTTATCTTTTATTATTTTTTGCTTTTGCAATGCTTACTACAACAGGTATAAAAGGTGTATTTGATTATTCAGTACTTAGTGCTTCTGCTGGAGCTTTTTCTTTAAGCTTATTGAAAGGTAACTTTTTAGAATTTGACAAATATTTATTAAAACAACAATAGTATGAATACAAGAATTGATATAGGGAAATTAGAGCCTAAAGCTTACGAAGCTATGATGATCATGGAAAAATATTTAGATAAATCAACCATTGAAATAGGTTTGTCAGAATTAATACGATTTAGAGCATCTCAAATAAATGGTTGTGCTTATTGCATAGAAATACACTCCCAAGAGGCTCTTAAAAAGAGAGAAAATCAAAATAGATTATTTGCATTGAGTGCATGGTGGGAGTCTCCTCTTTTTTCTGAAAAAGAAAAATCAGCCTTGGCTATGACGGATGAAATAACCGAACTTACTAAAAATGGTTTAAGTGACAAAACCTTTGAAGAAGTAAAAAAATATTTCTCAGAGAACGAAATAGCACAACTAACAATGTTAATTTGCTCCATTAATACTTGGAACAGAATGGCCGTTTCAACACATCTCTTTCATGAAAATAAATAAAAAAGTGAGGAAGAAAATTTGTTGCGTTTTTTAACAAAAAACACCTACAAAAAAATATATAAAGACTTACATTGAAAGTGCAATCCATAAAGGTTTGTGCTTTTTTTGTATTTTTGGAATTATCAAACAAATTATTAGATTTAGACAACCACTACTTCTACACAAATAGTTAGATACATAGCAAAAAATGAAATTATCAAGAACATTATTTTTTTATTCTTTCCTTGCCTTTTTTCTAACGAGCTGTAATAATGATAAACATATGAAAGACGTTAAAAATAATTACTCTTCGGTTAAATCTCTTTGGAATGATTTCTTACATAAAAATCCAAATAATAAAATCAAGGAAACTCCAATTTCATTTTACTTTTGTGATAATAAAAAAGATGCAGACGAATGCGCGGATTTAGTTGTTAAAAAAATAAAGCAAGCTACAGCTACTTCTCTTTGGTGGTTTGAAAAAAATAATGAGTCTTTACCAAAAATAGGAAATCAATATATTGTTACCGATTGGAATGGTTATGCAAAAGCTGTCGTAGAAGTTACTAAAGTTGAAGAAACTCCATATAATCAAATAACTGCCGAATTTGCTCAAAGTGAAGGCGAAGGTGATAAATCTTTAGCCTATTGGAAAAAAGTACATCAAGCCTATTACACAAGAGAGATGGAGCCTTTTAATGAGTCATTTGACGAGAATATGATTATTGTTTGCGAGTATTTTAAAACCATTCACCTCAATTAAAAAACACTGATAGTAGATCTCTATTTTTGATGCTTTTATGATCTACCAATATTCTTATCTTTTATATCATATTGGTAAGTCCTTTTATATATCTTAACATATACTTAAATTTGGTATGCAATTATTAAACATAATGGTGTTTATTTACTTGTTAGCCATTAAAGAAAAACCACATGAGAATATTAATCTTTATGTTATTCATTTCTAATTTGACCTTTGCTCAATATTGGGGAGGACAAGAAATTAATGAATCAGACTTATCTCCATGGCTCCCAAAGTTTCAACTTGAATACGCTGGAACTTATCATTTTGGAGAAAGTTAGAGTGAATCTGATTTTAACTTATTCTTTTCTGGGAATTCTACTATAGGTCAAGTGAAAAGTGGGTACTGGGAAGAGTACACTGGTTTTAGAAGAATAAAATACATAAACTTAACAAACATAGAAATCGATAAAAATGGGAGGTTTACAAGTGACCAACATACAGGGCAATTCATTAAATATAAAACTGAGACTGGAGAAAATTATAAAGGTTTAAAAATTAACAACCCATGGACTAGTTGGATTCAAGACAGCGAATTTGAAATTGGAACAAGAACAAAACTCGTATTTGACAATATCTATTATGGAAAGTATGCAAAAATATCATTTAGGAAATTAGCACCGAATGAACTTAAGGATATAAGCACTGAAGAGTTGACCATAATGAGGAATGAAATATATGCGAGATATGGTTACGTTTTTATCAAGGATGGAAAAATGGATAAATATTTCCGAAATCAAGAATGGTATAGAGCAGAGCACAAAAGCATAAATAGTTTTTTGACAGAAATTGAACTCTATAATATCAACCTGATTAAAGGTTTAGAATAAAAACGGGTTACAACAAAACCTATAAATAATACGGGTTTGAGGCTTAAACGAAAAGGAATTGTATATTTATGTAATCCTCTAATCAAAACGCAAAAGCTTATGGCTTCTATCTACACGAAAATTCACAAATTTCCTACCACATATTATGTATCACTAAAAATTAAACTTAATTCATTAAAAAAATAATTAGTTACTAATCAAAATTACAAATTATGATTTTAAAAAAAATAGCAGTGGTGTTATGCATAACTGCATCTATTGCTTGCAACAAAAAAGAAACTAAAGAAAAACAAATTCAAAAAATGGATACAAACATATTATTAACAGAATGGAATACTCCTTTTGGAGCTCCTCCATTTGATAAAATTAAAAGTGAAGATTACTTACCTGCTTTTAATATTGCCTTAGAAAAACACATAGAAGAAATAAAAACTATAATAGAAAATAAAGAAGCCCCTAATTTTAAAAATACTATACAAGCATTAGAAACTAGTGGCTTTTATTTAAATAGACTTACTAATGTGTTTTACGCAGTAAATGCTGCTAATACTAATGATACTTTAAAGACTGTTGATAAAGAACTCGCGCCTAGATTAGCATCACACTGGGATGATGTTGTTTTAAATCCACAGTTATTTGAACGTGTAAAAGCAGTTTATAATCAAAAAGAAAAACTTAATTTAACTGAAGAGGGTTTACGTCTACTTAATAAAAAGCACAAATGGTTTGTGCGTTCTGGAGCAAATTTAAAAGGTATTCCTGCTGATCGATTAAGAGAAATAAATGCTAAACTGGCTTCATTATCTCAAAAATTTGGACAAAATTTATTGGATGAAACCAATACATTTGAATTTCATACTACCGATAAAAATGATTTAGGAAATTTACCAACAAGTTTAGCTGCACTATCAGAAGAAGAAGCAATAACTCGTGGTCATAATAACGGATGGTCCTTTACTTTACAGCGCCCAAGTATCAACCCATTTTTACAATCTTCACCAAATAGAAAGGCAAGAAAACAACTTTTTGATGGATATGCCTTACGTGGAAATAATGGAAATGAGGCCGATAATAAAATTATTATTCAAAAATTAACATCTTTACGTGTTGAAAAAGCTAATTTATTAGGACATAACACACATGCTGAGTATGTACTTTCTGATGCTATGGCAAAAGAGCCTAAAGCAGTGTTTGATTTTATGGATAAACTTTGGCCATTTGCGTTAGAAATGGCAAAAAAAGAACGAAAAGCACTAGCTGATAATATGAAATCTGAAGGGATTTCTGAAACTTTTAGCGGTAGTGATTGGAGATATTATGTAGAAAAAGTACGTAAGGAACGTTACGCTTATGATGAAGAGGCTACGCGTCCTTATTTCGAGTTTACCGCTGTACGTCAAGGTGTATTTGCTTTAGCAGAAAAATTATTTGGATTAACTTTTACAGAATTAAACAATGTTCCTAAATGGCATAAGGACCAACAAGCATTTGAAGTTTTAGAAGCCGATGGAACACATCTAGGATTGATATATATGGATTTCTTTGCTCGTGAAAGTAAACGTGGTGGCGCATGGATGAATTCATTGATTAATCAATCTAATATAAACGGGATGATACATCCGATAGTTACCAATAACTTTAATTATCCAGCGCCAACTAAAAATGGACCTTCATTACTTTCATTTTCCGAGGCTGAAACATTGTTTCACGAGTTTGGACATGCATTACATGGGTTATTTTCTAAAGTAAAATATCAATCCTTATCAGGGACAAATGTTCCTAGAGATTTTGTTGAGTTTCCTTCTCAAGTAATGGAAAATTGGATGAGTGAACCTGAAGTATTGAAATTGTTTGCCAAGCACTATCAAACAGGAAAAGTTATACCTGATGAAATGATTAAAAAAATGAAAGATGCGAATTCATTTAATAGCGGATTTACTACAATTGAATATATGGCAGCCGCCTATTTAGATATGAAATGGCATACATTAAAGGATACAGAATTAAGAGATGTAAATTCTTTCGAAAAAGAAGCCATGAAAAACTTAGGATTGATTGAGGAAATCCTCCCTCGTTATAGAAGTACTTATTTCTCACATATATTTTCAGGCGGGTATTCATCAGGATATTATAGTTATTTATGGTCTGAAGTATTGGATGCAGATGCTTTTCAAGCCTTTAAAGAAACAGGGAATATCTTTGATTCAGAAACAGCCAAACGTTTCCGGCATATGCTAAGTAAAGGAGGATCAAAACCAGGAATGGATTTGTATGTTGAATTTAGAGGTCAAGAACCCAAAATTGACCCTTTATTAAAGAAAAAAGGATTTCAGTAATAACAAAATTTAAACATATAAGGATATAAAAAAACCTCGGTTATTATTTACTGAGGTTTTTTATTTGACATTTATTGTACTTAAAAGTTAGCATAATTCTCTACACTAATTTTCGCAGTTGATTAGCAACAGATTCGGCTGTAATATCACGTTGAGGACTTCCGAACATTTCATAACCAACCATGAATTTTTTCACAGTAGCACTACGTAATAGTGGTGGATAAAAACTCATATGCCAAAGCCAATGCTTACTATCTTCATTATTTGTTGGTGCTTGATGTATGCCACTAGAATACGGAAATGAACAATCAAATAATTTATCATAAACTTTAGTAATAACAGATATTGCTTCTGCAAAATTAATATAATCACTCCCAAAAAGTTCCATAATTGACGACTGCTCTTTCTTTGGAATAATCATAGTTTCAAATGGCCAAATGGCCCAAAAAGGTACTAGAATAACAAAAGCATCATTTTCAAAAACAATACGTTCTTTTTTACGTAATTCTTCCGTTAAATAATCTGCTAATAAACCACTCTTATTTATTTGATAATATTCAAGTTGCTTCTTATCCTTTTTAACTACTTCATTAGGAATTATTGATTGACTCCATATTTGCCCATGAGGATGAGGATTACTACACCCCATTATCCTCCCTTTATTTTCAAATATTTGAACATAATTAATATTTTCTGTTTTACTTAAATTAATATATTCCTTCTTCCAAGCTTTGATAACATTTTCTATAGCACCAACTTCCATTTGAGCCAAACTCTTTGAATGGTTTGAGCTATAACAAATAACTTTACAAATACCATGTTCACTTTTTGCCTTAAACAATTTTTCGTTTACCGAAAATGATGGCGAATCTGATTGAAGTGCAGCAAAATCATTAGTAAAAATATAAACATCTTCATAATTAGAGTTTACTTCTCCATTTGCCCTTTTATTTCCAGAGCATAAATAACAGTTTTTATCATGGATAAGTAGTTTCTCTTTAATTATTAATTCTTCCTGACCTTCCCAAGGTCGTTTTGAACGATGAGGAGACACTAAAATCCATTCGCCAGTAAGTATATTATAACGTTTATGCGAATAGTTTTGTAAATTATTAGTTTCTGAATTCATAATATTAAGCTTTAATAACCTGAGTTCCTTTTGAGAAAGATATTTTATAAATTGAACAATTAATTTTAAACTTATTTATAAAAGCTTTTTTTATCACATCAGAAAATTCAGAAATAGCTTTTTTTTTAATGATGTTTATGGTACATCCTCCAAAACCTCCTCCCATCATTCTTGATCCTGCAATATTATTATTTCCTACAGTTGCTGCTACCAAAAAATCTAATTCTTCACAACTAACCTTGTATTGATGCTGTAAGCCCTTATGGGAATAATGCAATAACTCCCCTAGTAATTCAACAGAATTGTTTTTTATCGCATCAAAAGCTTGTAACACACGCTTACTCTCTTGAATTACATATAAAGCTTTTTGATAATCAGATTCTATAATTTGATCTTTGATTGAATATAAATCATGTTCAGATACATTTCTTAAACTTTTTACATTTAACAAAGAAGCTATAGTATCACAAACTTTACGTCTTTTATTATATTCACTTTCTACCAAACTATGTTTTACATTCGAGTTAATTAAAAGAATTTCATAATCGTCAAAATTAACAGGAGTAATTGTTGCTTTTAAACTTTGACAATCAAGTAATATTACAGAATTCTCCTCGCCAAACATACTTGCATATTGATCCATTATACCACATTTCACCCCCACATAATTGTGTTCTGCTGCTTGGGATATATATATCATTTCTTTTTTAGATAAGCCCAATTGAAATAATTCATTTATACTATAAACAATGCTATTTTCTAAAGCTGCTGATGAAGATATACCTGCGCCAGTAGGAATGTCACCTCCAAAAACCAAATTAAAATTTCCAATACGTTTTCCTTTTTTCTGAATTTCGGCTACAACTCCTATTACATAATTCTTCCAGCTACCATTAGCTACTGATTGCATCTTTTCCAATGAAAAGTCTAATTGCTCATTAAAATCTAATGCAGTTACCGACGAAATACTAGCATCACTTTTTTGAATTGCAGCAACAATACCTTTGTCTATTGCTGCAGGAAGTACATATCCTTGATTATAGTCTGTATGGCCTCCTATTAAATTTATTCGGCCTGGAGAAAATACTAACAACGGTTTAACAGTATATTTTTTTGTAAAATAAACCGTTATATTATTTATCAATGTTTGATTCATTATATATTATGCAAAGTAAATATAGATTGCTAAAACAATAGTACAGATAGTAATTCCTACCTTATTTAAATGCTTCCATGGAGTAATATTAACTTGATTAGTATATACCTCAACATAAGCTTCTTTACGAGGTTTATATTTCCCAATTAGTAACATAATAAGTACATTTAGCACAAATAATATTGCCATAACATGTAAAAAGTGAGGATAATTTTCTTCTCCAACTACATAAGGTTTAACTATAAACTGACTAATCATATACAACATTGATCCAGAGATAATCCCAATTTTAGCAGCTATTGCTGGTACATATTTAGTAAGGTACCCTACAACTATTATAGTTAAAATTGGAATACTGTATATTCCATTAGCTTCTTGTAAATAACCAAACAATCCGTCAGAAGCATAAATTAATAAGGGAGCAATACACATGGAAATAATTGCTAAAATAACTCCAAATTGTTTTCCAATTCTAACTATTTCTTTATCCGTTGCATTTTTTTTAATATGTGATTTGTAAATATCAATCCCAAATAAAGTTACAGAACTGTTCAATGCAGAATTAAATGAGCTCAATATTGCACCAAACAAAACTGCCGCAAAGAACCCCATAAATGTTACCGGAAGTACTTTAGCGACTAGCATTGGATATGCCTCATCTGGGTTTTTAATTTGCCCCTCAAACATATGATATGCTATTATACCTGGTAACACAACAATTAATGGCCCAATAATTTTTATAATAGAGGCTAACAATAGCCCCTTTTGCCCTTCTTTTAAATTCTTAGCTCCAAGAGCACGCTGAATGATAGCCTGGTTAGTTCCCCAGTAAAACAATTGAACCAACATCATTCCTGTAAAAATAGTTTCAAACGGAATAGATGATTCTGGGCCACCTAAAGATTTAAACTTTTCTGGATGTGATTCTACTAATACTGTAATTCCATCAATTACATTTCCATCTCCAATAGCTAGCAGTCCAAAAATCGGGATTAACATCCCTCCTACTAACACCCCTATTGCATTAATAGTATCTGATATTGCTACCGCTTTTAATCCACCCATAATTGCATAAACTGAACCTACAATACCTATTGTCCATACCGTTATCCATAATGCGACTTGTTTTGAGACACCCAATAACTCAGGAAGTTCAAACATATTACTTATTACTAAAGCTCCAGAATAAAGTACAATAGGTAATAAAACTATTGCATAACCACTTAAAAATAATACTGAGGTTATGGTTTTTGTAGTTTTATCATATCGTTTTTCTAAAAATTGAGGGATTGTTATTATTCCACCTTTTAAATACCTTGGCAATAAAAAAATTGCTGTAATTACCATTGCAATAGCAGCTAGTGTTTCCCACGCCATAACAAGAATTCCATCCTTAAAAGCAGCTCCATTTAGCCCTACTATTTGCTCCGTTGATAAATTAGTTAGCAATAAGGAACCTGCAATAACCCCCCCTGTTAAACTTCTTCCTCCTAGAAAATATTCATCCGATAAACTTTCTTTAGTTTTTTTGCTTTTTACATAAGATATAATAGCTACAAGAAATGTAAATATTAAAAAATAGAATATTTGCATGTATTAGTTATTTAATGGTTTAATTGTAAATGAATATTCATATGCTTTGTTTGCAGAGATAGTATATTCAGCATGTACCAAACGTCCCCAAGAAGTATCGCCTCCTACTCCCATTTGCATCATATCAATATTCCATTGTACAGTTTCGCTAATTTTAATATCAGCTCCATGTTTTTTAGTTACTGGTACCAATCCAGAAGCTGACACTCCTGCATCTTCAGTATTAAAATCTAGCTCCTTCATATTAAAAGGCCATACACTAGCATTAAATTTATTACCCCCGCTTACGATTAATTTAAGCTTCTCCGACTTTAAACTCATCCATCTCACATCTGTCTTATTACCAGTTTCTTGAGGTCTAGAATAACTATGAAATTGCTCCTTTACTTTTTCTGTATAGATACCTGTTTTAACTCCTGTTTTTCTATCCCAATAACTTTCTTGAGGTCCTTTTCCATACCAAGAAACATCCGTGAATTTTTTATCCAAACTCATATACATTCCTAGTCTTGGTATATTTGGTAAGTCTTTTTGGTTTGGAGTGAACCTATAGGTCATTTTTAAAATACCATTGGCATGCAGTGTGTAGTTTACAGTAACATCAGCTTCATTATTAGGTAATGTATACCCAACTTTATAACGTACACCATTGCTCACTTTTTTAGGTTGCTCAATTAGCTTGGCTGTATAATTGTAACTGGCATCTTGCCATATTTTCGCCCATTTGTTCATACCATTCCCTAAATCATTGTCTGTTGGTGGTCTCCAAAAATTAGGACTTATAGGTGACTTGGTAATTTCTTTTCCTTGATAGTTCCATGAAGTAATTTCTCCAGATGTAGGATGAATCCTTAGCTGAACATTATTGTTTTGAATTTCTATAATTTCTATATCAGTAGATATCTCTAAGTCATTTTTAACGAGTAAGGAATCATCAACTGAAGTTCCTTTTTGTAATACAAACTGATCCCAAGCAACCTCATGTCCTTTTGGAAGCATTTCTGTTGCTTCTTTTTGCACTAAACTAAGTTCCAATATAAATTCACTTTCAGGAATAAATATTTCTGGGATTTCTTTTATTTGAATTTTAGTTATTGCTTGCGCAGAAACGTTAACATCAATATCTGTAGCAAGAATATTCGTTTTACCGTCCACCAAAAGTTTTACTTGCAATGACTTATTCGATAAGTTTGAGAAGAAATTTTTATTTTCGATTTCAATAATTCCATTTCCTAAATATTTAAAATGTACAGGCTCATATACCTTTTTAACCTCAGATAAATGTGGGTGTGGATTTCTATATGGGTCAACCAATCCATTATTTAAAAAATTTCCGTCTGTTGGTAAATCAGGATGGTAATCGTGCCCATATGCTAAATATGGATTTCCGTTTTCGTTTGTATACTCTAAACTTTGATCTACCCAATCCCAAATAAAACCTCCTTGAAGATTTGGGTATGTTTCTATGATATCCCAATACTCTTGTAAATTTCCAACCGAATTCCCCATTGCATGTGCATATTCTATCATGATAGATGGTTTGTCGGAATCTGATTTTCCGTGATTTACTAAGTATACTGGTTTTGGGTACATCGGGCAATACAAATCTGTGTAGTCTTCTTTTCCTGCAGGTTCATACTGTACAATTCTATTTGTATCTTGTTCTTTTAACCATTTATAAGTAGCCCTAAACACATCTCCTTCACCAGCTTCATTTCCTAATGACCAAGAATATATTGAAGGGTGATTTCTATCACGATAATACATACGTTGTGTACGCATCATATGAGCTGGCAACCAACTCATTTCATTTCCTATTTGAGTGTCTTTGTCGATAGCTAACGGATGACTTTCAATATTGGCTTCGTCAATAACATATAATCCGTAGGTATCACATAAATCTAACCAATATGGATCGTTTGGATAATGTGAACTACGTACCGCGTTTATATTGTTTTGCTTCATTAGCATGATATCCTTTTCCATCGATTCACGAGAAACCACATGACCTGTATACGGATCGGTTTCATGCCTGTCAACTCCTCTAAAATAAATAGCTTTTCCATTGACCAATACCTGACTATTCTTAATTTCAATAGATTTAAAACCTATAGCCTTCTGAATATATTGATTGTTTTTAGCGTTGGTTTTATCTTCTAACGCAATCTTTAAAGTGTATAAATTAGGTAATTCTGCCGACCACTGTTTTACCTGTTCAATAATTTTATCAAAAATGACTTCTACTGTTTCGTTTGCTGGAGTGGTAATGCTTTCTGAAGTTTTAAAAACAGATTTACCTTGGTCAAAAACTTCTACTAAAACAGTCCTCTCAGCTGCTTTAGTAGAGCTGTTGTTAATACTAACCGTTCCTCTAAAAATCCCACTCAGATAATTATCATCTAAATTCGTATTTGCATAATAATCTGAAACAAAAACTTTAGGCTGAGCATATACATATACCTCACGCTCTATACCACTCATGCGCAACATATCCTGACTCTCTAAATAACTAGCATCACTCCAACGGAACATTTGCAATGCTATGAGGTTTTTACCTTCGTTCAAGTATTTTGTAATGTTGAATTCAGCTGGAGTTTTACTGCCTTGTGAATACCCTACATATTTCCCATTTATATATACATACATGGCTGATTTAGCCCCAGCAAAATGCAGGATAATGTCCTCTGATAAAAATTCTTTATTGAAGTTAATCTCTTTTCTGTACGTTCCAACCGGGTTATAATCAGTTGGCGAGTCTGGCCATTTGGTAGTAAACGGATAACGCTCATCTAAATAAATAGGATTCCCAAAACCTTCTACTTCCCAATTTGCAGGAACAGGAATCGTTACCCAATCACTATCATCAAAAAGGATATTTTGAAAGGTAGCCGGTCGTTTTTTTGGATCTTTTACCCAATTAAATTTCCAATCGCCATTTAAGTTTAAAAAGCGTTTTGAATTTTCTTTTTCTGAACCTCCCTCTTTTTCAAAACCAAAAAAGGTGGCTCTAGGAGCTAATTTGTTCTCCTCAAAAACTTGATGATTGAAATGACTAGCTTGTTTAGCAACTGGTTGTAATGGTTCTTCTGCACAACTAGATAGAATACAAAGTATTCCTATAAATAAAAATTTAATGTTCATCTTCTTAATAGGTTTTCATGAAATCTTCGGTAAAGATTTTTCGTAAATAAAATAGTAACTCCTCAGCGTTTTCTTTAGTAAATACTATTGGTGGTTTAATTTTTAAGACATTATAATCTGGTCCATCGGTACTCATTAAAATCCCATGATCCTTCATACGGTTTGCTAAGTAATCAGTTTGCTCAGCAAGTGGTTTTAAATTAGCATCTACTAATTCAATCCCGAGGAATAAACCTTGTCCACGAACATCTCCAATAATTGGAAATTCTTTAGCTAACTTTTTCAATTCAGTTTTTAAAAACTCTCCTACTTCTAAAGCATTTTCTTGAAGTTGTTCTCGTTTTACAATTCGCAATACTTCAGTAGCTATAACACAGGATACTGGATTCCCGCCAAAAGTGTTAAAGTATTCCATACCATTTGCAAATTTATCGGCTACTTCTTGAGTACAAGCTACAGCAGCAATTGGATGACCATTTCCTAAAGGTTTCCCTATGGTAACAATGTCTGGAACTACATCATACAATTGAAAACCCCAGAAGGTTTTTCCCATACGTCCGCAACCGGTTTGTACCTCATCAGAAATACACAATCCACCAACAGCTCGTACCGCTTTATATGATTGTGATAAAAATCCTTTTGGTAATTCTATTTGTCCGCCACAACTGATGATCGGTTCTATAATAAATGCTCCTACTCCACGACCTTTAGCATGGACAACATCAATTTGTTTTTGGACTTCATAAGCATATTGTCCCCCTGAATTTTCACCTCTATGCTTTCCTCTAAAGGAATCTGGTAATGGAAATATATGTGTGTGTTCTGGAGCACCCTTTCCTCCTTTTCCATCAAACTTATAAGAACTAATATCAATACACATATTTGCATTTCCATGGTAACCAACTTCTGAAGCGATAATATCACGCTCCCCTGTATTCGCTTTCACCATACGTATTGCTAATTCATTTGCTTCACTACCAGAATTCACAAAATGCAATACATTTAATTCTGGCGGTAAGGTTTCAATAAGTTCCTTCGCTAACCCATTAATGTTTTCATGTAAATAGCGTGAATTCGTGTTTAGTAAGGCCATTTGTTCTTGACCTACTTTTACTACAGCGGGATGCTCATGACCTACATGCGCTACATTATTTACAGTATCTAAATATTTTCTTCCGTATTGGTCTATTAAATATTGTCCTGCCCCTCGCACCATTTTAATAGGCACTTTATATTGTAGACTTAAACTCTTTCCTAAATGCTGTTTTCTGTATGCTATCAAATCGTTATTAGAAACTGAGTCTACATTATTAAGTGTTTTGTTTTTAAATAATAAATTGGGATTAGGACAAATACTTTTCCAAACATTAATTTGGTTGTGATAAGCCACTCCAGGGAAATCATTTTTTAAGTCTAACCTAGATAATAGCACTTGAAAATGCAGGTGAGGCACCCAGTTTCCATTCTCATTTGAGTTTCCTAATTTCCCAATACAATCACCTTTTTTAATTGTATCTCCAAGCTTTTTACCCAATACACTTGCAACCGATAAATGTCCGTATAGCGTAAAAAATGTAATACCTTCAACTTCATGTTTTAAAATAATTAACCCTCCATAAGATTTATCATCTACATCATTAACAGTAGTTACAATTTCGCCATCAAGTATAGCATAAACAGGAGTTTGTGCAGGCAACCAAAAGTCTATTCCTAAATGTATTGTTCTACTCTCACGTCCTTTGTTTCCAATTTTATCATAATTACTTGAAGTATAAACCGATCTAGGTTCCAGGTATCCTCCAGCAATCAGTTTGGCAGGATACTTTTTTTGAAGTTGATCAATTTTAAATTGAAAAAAGTCACCATCATTAAAATCGGAATTAAATGCCAACTTTTTGCTGGACACACTTAAATCTAAATTATAGGCATCATTTTTCTCAACTGAAGGGAAAAGTTCCGTTAGTTTAAAACTATTTTTATTTGCCCAAGTATTAAATTTCTCCTCATTAGAATGTGGAATATAACCACAAGTGTCTCTAAAACTGTACTCAGCAAAATCAGGACTAATTTCCTGCCATTTTCTTAATACTTCCCAAGCTGGTTTCTCACTTATGAGTAAGTATTCATTATCGGGTTCTTCAATTTTATTTATTGCCGATTTGGTAACCGAAATAACCAATCGCATGGCAATGGCCGAATATAAATGCGCAAGCTCTTCTTCTTCTAATGGAAAGGTTGAATGATAACCGCTAACAATTGGCAAAGCAGCATCCAACACGTCATTATGATTCATAATAGCATAAGCCACAGCTATAGCTACATCATTGATAATTTGAGTGTGTATCGCATCGCCATAGTCAATAGCTGCTTTTACTTTTGGGTTAACTAATGCTGAGGAAACAATTACATTATTATCGTTAGCATCATTATGTACAACAGATTTCCGAAGCTTAGCATATTCTGCTATATTACTTTCAAACAACTCTTGAAAGTATTGTATAGTTTTCTTATCTTCTGTAGTAAAAAGGTTTATATATTCTTTGGTCCATAGTGATTGTGCTACATCCCAAACAAATTCTCTACTGGCTTCTTGATGTGTAAAACCTTGTAGGGCTTGTGTTAACTTACCACATTCCTCTCCTAAACTAAAGCGTAGTTGTTCTAACTGTGGGTTTACACTACTCCATACTCTTCCGGAAACCCATGACAACAAACGGACATTTCTTTTGTTTCCAGAGCTATCCCTAATTACTGAAATACCGTTTCCTTTTTTATCCTTTATAACTTTAGGAGCAATTAAATACTGTCCGTTTTGTTCAACATATTGCAAAAGGTTTTGTTGAAAGTCTAAATAACTTTCATCTTCATCTGGACGCGAAATCTTCAAGATGTACTCTTCTTCATTTTCGACTTTAATTCTAAAATTAAAATCTACTTCTCCAGGAAGTTCAGAAGCAATTCCTTTTATATTGAATAGCTCAAAAAGAATTTCTTGAGCTTGTTCTATTGATATTTTTAAGTTTGAATAATTCATTATTTATTCTTCTATTAACAACATTAAAATATGGGCGGCACTCCAGCTGAAATTTTCAGCATTCAGACCTTTACCCGTAATAGGATGGTAATTTTCCCTAATAGATGGTCCTTTTTCTAAGAGCCCTTCAGCTCCTTTTAAAATTTGGAGCGTAGCTTTATCTGCCTCAAGGTTAAAGCCATAATTACGCAATCCTTTTACTCCAAAATAAGTTTGATCCAACCAGTTTGGTCCACGCCAATACCCGTTTAAAGGGTTAAATTTTTCATGATCTGCACTCATGGTTTGAAACGGAACTTTAGTAAAAAACTTCTCTGGGTTCATCATACTATTTTTTACTGCTTCTGCTTGCTCTTGTGTAGCTGCGTTTGCCCAAAGAGCTGTCCATCCTTCAGAACCTTCACCTTTTATAAAAATATCTCCTTCCAAATTAGTATCATAAAACCAACCATCATTTATATCATAAAATTGTGATTGAATTCTAATTTTTAATACTTCTGCTTCTTGTTTATATTTAGCAGCCTCTTCTGTTTTTTGTAAAGCTTCTGCTAAAGTTACTAAATACAATTTTTCTGCATAGAGATAAGCGTTTAAATCTACACTTTCCTGATCTATGGAATACCCATCTTCACTATTTTTTAAAATTTTAGAGTTATCAAAACGAATAGCATTATCCATTCCACTTTCCCACTTTGCTGCTATCAAACTACCATCCGTAGAACCGTATTCACATAATCCATCTTGATCATGATCTCTTTTAGCATACCAGAAGTTATGATATTTCACTAACTTTGGGTACAGCTCTTTTACAAAAGATACGTCCTTATCTTTTTCATATATTTTAGCTACAGCCCAAGCCGCTAAAGGAGGTTTTGTATCACGTTCATTGTGTTTTTCAATGCTTGTATCTCGAAACACACAATCTGTAATAAATCCATCTTCTTTTTGAAAATCAAACATCAGTCGCATTTGATCTTTAGCAATAGTAGTATTGTAATAAGATAGTCCCACTGCATGTTTCCAACTATCCCAAGCCCAAAATCCGTGAAACCATTTATAATGATAACTGGGAAAAAGCCCTTGTTTTTTAATTTCTCCTGCCGGAATTCGCCAATTATTTTGTAACGTTAAAATACTTTTAGCTGCAGCAATTTTTGAAATAGAATCTGAAAATTTCGGATTGAGTTGCTTAAAAACCTTACCTAATTGGTTTTCTTTTTCTTTGATACGTTTCTGTAAAACTTGATCAAAATTAGTTGTAGAAATTAACTCCTTTTCACCCGTCCAAGAATACTCCAGGAAAATAAAAGTTTGAGAAATGACTATTTCTTTTGTCTCATTGGGTTTTAAATCAAAGCTTTTGAATATTAATGCATAAGATTTATTGCTCTCAAGTATTTCAGTTTTTTCAATATTGTTGTTGCTTTGTATGTAACCTACTGCATTACTTTTGGTGGAAGTTAATTTTACAATACCCGCTTCATTAGATATTGTAATACCAATATCATTAACGGCTCCTTGAACACTTGCATTAAATTGAATACTCTTATCAGAAACATTTGTAATCCTCATTTTTTGAAGTACAGTATGGCCTGACAAAAACACCAATTGTTGCTTTAATTCAATGCTTTTATTTTTAAAATCTTGCTCTAAATGACTTAAATAACTTACTTGTTGTACCAAATCCTTTTTAGGCTCAATTAAATTTTTATTATGATTTCCAGAGGTTAATAAGAGCCTCGATAAACTCATACTACTCCAAATTCCATTTTGTTGCGTCATTAAATAGGGGCCTGAAAAACCCGTAAGCGGTATATCAGTATCTGTAAGTCCAAATGCAAACCATGCTCCTTGATCAGAAAACATTAGTCCAGATTTATCTAAAGAATCTTTTGGTGTAATACGATAATTCAAAATATTTTTACTGAACTCTAAATGTGCTTTTTTAGGTTCATTTTTACATCCAATTAAAAAAATCGCCAGCAATACCAATGTAATAATTTGTTTCATATACTATCTTAAAATAAATCCATCTTTCATAGGATCATTAGGGTCTATTACAAAAGTGTGCATTCCTGTTATGTATGCTGTTCCTTCTACTTGAGGGATAACAGCTTTGAACGAGCCATAGTCTTCTTCAGAAACTACGGATCCTTTAAATATCGAATCGGTAATACTTTCTATAGTCATGATTTCCCCATAATTAATTTCATTTCGTGCCTTGTGAATTGCCATTCTACCAGAAACACCAGATCCTGTTGGACAACGATCAACTTCACCTTCAGCAAAAATGCAGACATTTCTACTATCTATAGTTTCTTTATCCGAATCTCCAATAAATATTGTTCCATATAAAAAGCTTAGATCCTCTTCAAAAGGGTGTAGTATTTCTTTATCTGCAACCATTACTGCGTGTTTTATTTCCATCCCTTTAGTAATTAAAGCTCTGTAAGAGTCTGTACTTAAATCAAAAGCAAAGTTATTTTTATTCATATCTACATAGGCATAAAAAGCTCCACCGTAGGCCAAATCATAAGTAATTTCCCCTAATCCATCTACCTGAACAGTTCTATCCAAACCAACTACAAAACTAGGCACACAATGAAAACGTACTCCAGTTACTTTCCCATTTTTCACATGAACAAAAGAAGTAATTCTTCCACATGGAGCATCTATTTTAATGGTATTATCGCCTTCTTGAACTGTAATCCAATTCATTTCTACAGCCAAAGTAGAAATAGCAATAATGGCATGACCACACATGGTAGAGTAGCCTTCATTGTGTAAAAAGATAATTCCAAAATCACCTTCATTATCATTAGGGGGTAATAAAATACAACCATACATATCAGCATGACCACGAGGTTCAAACATTAATGCAGTACGTAATTCATCAAAATTATCTTTACAATAACGCCTATACTCCAAAACTGAATTCCCTTTTAATTCTGGAAATCCATCTACAATCACCCGAAGTGGTTCCCCTCCAGTATGCATATCAATAGTTTTAATTTGTAACCAATTAGAATTTGGCTGAAATACTGTTTTTGAACGTATATTTTTATAAGTTGTATTCATATCTTAATTTTCAGAAACGTTATATTTATTATAATAATAAGTTGCCGCAGCTAAATCTTCTAATGCATGACCTACAGATTTGAATAGAGTAACTTCATTATCATTTAACCTTCCTTGTTTTAAATCAGCACATAATTCAAATAAATCTGCTTTAATATCTGATTCTTTAAGAGTTCCATTTTGTAGCGGTATTACAATATCACCACTTTCCCTTAATCCTCCTTGAAAAGTGTCTACATAAACTGAGGCTTTTATAATTGTTTCATCATCAGCTTCACGCATATCTTTTTTATATGCTCCCACTAAATCAATATGCTGTCCCGCTCTTAATAACCTACCTAATACTAATGGATTTTTTGATAAGGTTGCAGAAGAGACGATATCTACCTCAGCAATTTTATCTTCAATCTTATGTATAGGATATACAGTAAATTGTTCCTCTTTTAATTCTTCACAAATTGCTACTGCCTTTTCATAAGACCTCCCCCAAACATATACTTCTTGGATAGGCCTAACACTTGCATGTGCTTTAATTAAATTAACAGATAAAGCTCCTGTCCCAATCATTAATAGTGAAGACGAATCTTCTCTAGATAAAAAAGATGAGGCTAGTGCAGAGGCTGCAGCAGTTCTTTTGGCTGTTAAGTTTTTAGCTTCTAAAATGGCTTTTATCCCTCCATTTGTAGCATCTAAATAAATATAAGCTCCTTGGATAGAAGGTAAATCAAACTGTCCGTTCTTTGGGCTTACAGTTACTATTTTAACTCCAGCTTCTTTACTTGGATTCCATGCTGGCATTAACAATAATGTAGAGTCTTCTCCTATTTCCGGATTAGGAAAATCATGATGATGACGCATAGGAATCTGCATTGTATTTTCTTTGAAAGCAGTGCGGATTTTTTTAATTAATTCTTTAAAGTCTGTGCTTTTCTCAATTGCTTCAAAATTGATATAAGGGATTTTCATGGGTGGCATATTCCGATTAATAATTAAAAATAAGCTATTTCATTTTTTATATACAATTTTATCTTGATATAGTATTAATAATACAAGCTTACGCTAGAATAGTATCACTACTGTAATAACATTTGATTGTAATTTTATAAAAAATTAAAAATCGATTATAATGAGAAAATTAATAATACCATTTATAGTACTCTTTGTATTAGTTATATCATGTAAAACTGCCCCTAAAGCAGTAGTAACAAATCCAAAAACATTTATTGAAAAAATACAAGCAGTTTTTCCTAAAGCTGAAATTTCTGAAACTAAAAATTTTGAAGGCTTTAAAGCTACCTATCAAGTAATTTTAGAGGAACCATTAGATCATTCTGATTTATCAAAAGGGACATTTAAGCATTATGTATATTTATCACATAATGGTTTTAATTTACCCACAGTTTTAGAGACAGAAGGATATCAAGTTTATCCTGGAACTAAGGAAATGAGTAAAATTTTAAAAGGAAATCAAGTATTAGTTGAATACCGTTTTTACGGAAAATCAAGACCAGAACCAACACCTTGGGAGTATTTAAAAAATGACCAAGCAATAGAAGATTATCATAATATTGTAACACGGTTAAAAACGCTCTACACTGGAAAATGGATTAGTTCTGGAATTAGTAAGGGTGGGGAAACAACTTTAATTTACAAATCGAAATATCCAAATGATGTAGATGTTGCAGTTCCATATGTTGCTCCTTTAATAAATACTCAGGAAGATCCTAGAACAACACAACATATAAATAGTGTTGGCACTCCCGAATGTAGAGCTAAAGTAACTCGTTTTCAACGATTATTATTAGAGAAAAAAATTGCAGTTCAAAAAGAAATACAAGCCTATGCTACAGCAAAAAATATGTCATTTACAAAAGTCTCTATTGAAGAAGCTTTGGAATATGCTGCATTAGAATTTTCTTTTTCTTTTTGGCAATGGGGAGGAGATTGTAGTTCTATACCAAATAAAAACGCAAGCTCGAAAGAATTGTTTGATTACATGAATAAAATAGTAGGAATTAGTTTCTATGATGATAATACCTTTCACAGGTTATTACCTTCATATTATCAACATATGATTGAACTAGGATATTATGGGTTTGATTTTACTCCTGTTGCTGATTTATTAAAAATTGTAAAAAGCACTTCAAATAATCGATTTGCACCTAAAAACACCAATCTAACTTATAACCCTAATTACATAAAAGAAGTACGGAATTATGTAGAAAATAAAGGAGATAATATTTTATATATCTATGGAGAGTACGATACTTGGGGAGCTTGTGCTCCAACTCCAAAAGCAAAAGTTGATGCTTTAAAAATGGTCTTAAAAGGAGGTTCACATAGCACAAGAATAAAACATTTTTCATCTGAAAATCAAGAAAAAATATACCTAAAACTTCAAGAATGGTTAGGAGAAACAGTTAAAATAAATAAATTATAAGTGATTCCAATGTGGAGATTAACACCAATTAATTTCCACATTGGTCTGTTTTATTTACCATAATAATATTAAAAAAAATAAAAGAAACAAGAAATACTTAATTCATGGTTATCCAATAATATAGTTTAACTGAATACACCAGAGTTAATCACTTACATTTATATTTTACTATTATTTTCCGTAATTTCGCTAATTAGTCTTAACCTATTACCCCTAATTATGCTGAAAGCTGATTTATCCAAAATTAATCCTAAAGAAAACATCATTATTAAAGGTGCTAAATTGCATAACCTTAAAAATATTGATGTCGTTATCCCTAGAAACAAATTGGTTGTTATTACGGGTTTATCTGGATCTGGTAAATCCAGCTTAGCGTTTGACACATTATATGCAGAAGGTCAACGACGCTATGTAGAAAGTTTATCATCATACGCAAGACAGTTTTTAGGAAGATTAAATAAACCTAAAGTAGATTATATTAAAGGTATTGCTCCAGCTATTGCTATAGAGCAGAAAGTTAATTCTACCAACCCAAGAAGTACCGTTGGAACAACTACAGAAATTTACGATTACTTAAAATTACTATTTGCACGTATTGGTCGTACCTTTTCTCCCACTTCTGGTAATAGAGTAAAGAAACATACTGTTAGTGATGTTATTAATTATTTAAAAACAATTGATGATAATAATAAATTATTATTGTTAGCTCCTGTTGAAGCAGAAGAAACAAGAACATTAATTCAAAAAGTAAAAATATTACAACAACAAGGTTTTGCTAGAATAAAAGTTAATAATGAAGTTATCAGAATAGATGATTTTAAAGATACTGAAGCCATTACTAATATACATTTAGTTGTTGATCGAGTAATATTAAAACAAGGTGATGAAAATTTTTATAACCGTTTAGCAGATGCAATACAAGTAGCTTTTTATGAAGGAAAAGGGGATTGCAGTATTGAAAACATAACAACAAATACGATTACTCCTTTTAGTAATAAATTTGAATTAGATGGTATTTCTTTTTTAGAACCTAATACACATTTATTCAGTTTTAATAATCCATATGGAGCTTGTCCAACCTGTGAAGGTTACGGTGATGTTGTTGGTTTAGATGCGACTTTAGTTATTCCTGACACATCACTTTCTATATTTGAAAATGCAATATTTGCATGGAGAGGAGAAACATTAAGTTGGTATCGTGACCAGTTGGTAAACAACGCATATAAATTTGATTTTCCGATACACAAACCTTATTTTGAATTCTCAGAAGAGCAAAAAGAACTATTATGGATTGGTAACAAACATTTTACAGGTTTGACTGATTTTTTTACCGAATTAGAAGAAAAAAGTTATAAAATTCAAAATAGAGTATTGCTATCTCGCTATAGAGGGAAAACAAAGTGTCACACTTGTTCTGGCAAACGATTACGACCTGAGACAAACTATATAAAAATAAACAATGTTTCAATATCTGATTTAGTAGAAAAATCAATAAAGGACCTAATTCCGTTTTTTAACACTTTAGAGTTAGATGAATACGACACACAAATAGCGAAACGATTATTAACTGAAATTAATAACCGATTAGGGTTTCTTGCCAATGTAGGTTTAGACTACTTAACATTAAATCGAAAGTCTAACTCACTCTCTGGAGGGGAAAGTCAGCGTATTAATTTAGCCACTTCATTAGGGAGTAGCTTAGTAGGCTCAATGTATATTTTGGATGAGCCTAGTATTGGATTGCACCCAAAAGATTCTGAGAAATTAATTACCGTTTTAAAATCGCTACGTGATTTAGGAAATACCGTTATTGTGGTTGAACATGACGAAGATATCATGAAAGCTGCAGATCAAATTATTGATATAGGCCCTGAAGCAGGAACCTTTGGTGGTGAAGTAGTAGCTTCAGGAACATATAAGGAACTACTGCAATCAAATTCTCTTACTGCAAAATATTTAAATGAGAACTTAAAAATTGAAGTTCCTAAAAAGCGAAAAAAAGCAAAAAATAACATCTATATAAAAGGTGCTAGAGAAAATAACTTGAAAAATGTTGATGTTACTTTTCCTTTAGATTCTTTAACTGTTGTTACCGGAGTTTCTGGTAGTGGAAAAAGTACTCTAATCAAAAGTATTCTTTACCCGGCTTTGCATAAAGAATTAGGTGGTTACGGTATTAAACCAGGGGAATTTACAAGTATTACTGGTAACTACAGTCATATTAAAAACATTGAATTTGTTGATCAAAACCCTATTGGCCGTTCTTCAAGATCCAATCCCGTTACTTATATTAAAGCATATGATGATATTAGAAGTTTATTTGCAAGTCAAAGTGTATCTCAAATAAGGAATTATCAACCAAAACATTTTTCATTTAATGTTGATGGTGGAAGATGCGAAGTATGTAAAGGTGAAGGTGAAGTTACCATAGAAATGCAATTCATGGCTGACGTTCATCTAGAATGCGATGTATGTAAAGGAAAACGTTTTAAAAAAGAAGTATTAGAAGCTACTTTTGACGGAAAATCAATACATGATATTTTAACCATGACTATTGATGATGCTTTAGATTTTTTCAAACACAACGAACAATCTAAAATAGCCAATAAATTGCAACCATTACAAGATGTTGGTCTTGGCTATGTACAATTAGGACAATCCTCTTCTACCCTCTCTGGAGGTGAAGCACAGCGTATTAAACTAGCTTCGTTTTTGGTAAAAGGAAAAACAAAAGATAAAGTATTATTCATTTTTGATGAACCTACAACAGGTTTACATTTTCATGATATCCAAAAATTATTAACCTCATTTAATGCTTTATTAGATAAAGGACATTCCATTATTGTTATTGAACACAACTTGGAGTTGATAAAATGTGCTGATTACATTATCGATCTTGGCCCAGAAGGAGGTGATTTTGGTGGAGAACTTTTATTTTCAGGCCCCCCAGAAGAGTTGATTAAAAGCAAAAAATCAGTTACTGGTATTTATTTAAAAGATAAAATTTAATTATTGATTTACATCTCTGAAAAACTTCCAAGTTTCTTTAACATAACGATATTTAGATAAAAATGTAGTACCCTAATTTCACTTTCTCATATTATATTTTTACTTTTTGGCACGCTCTTTGAAAATCATAACACATATAGCGTAAACCGAAAAGCTAAAAACGAGTAGGTAAATTCTAAATCTTAATGTTATGAAAAATAATACCTTATTAATAGCCCTTATTTTGGGAGTATTTACATTTACGAATGCAAACGAAGTAAACAACAGCAGAACAAAGAATATAGAAACGCCTCGATACGGTTACATGCAACCTTTAAAATTTATTGAACGTGGAGTTGAGTTTTATGTTTTTCCAAATGGAGAATTTGATTTTAACACACATCCAAGACGTCACAGATCAAGAAGTCATGGAGTAAGTATAAATATTTCTCACGGTGCGCCTAGTACATTTCACAGTTCATCTCATGGGTATCATTATAACAACAGAAGTGTAAGAATAGAGCATGATCATTTAGGGCGTGTTAGAAGGATAGGAAATGTATTTATCAATTATGATAGTCATAGTAGAATAAAACGTATTGGATCAGTTTATATGAACTACCATCATCATTTATTAGCTAACATTGGTGGCTTACATATTTACTACTCAAGAAACGGTAGAATACACCGAACTAGTGGTGCTATTAAACATAATATGGGTTGTCATTTCTGTGGAATGAATAACTGTTCAACAAATCATTACGGAAATAATCACGATTACCATAATTATGGAGAATATAATAATCATGGAAATAACGATGACGATTTATACTACTACAAAAAAAGAAATAAAAAATCGAATAAGAATAAACGATAATAAATTTTGGTTGATTAGTTTGAGAAAGCTCTTGATGTACGTTTGTACAAAAAGAGCTTTTCTTTTTTATAATAATTTTAAATCAATACAATAACCTATTAATTACTAGTAACAAGTTGACTATTTATTCTGATGCTTTTTGAGTTATCATCCCAATATAAAAGGTGTTTGTTCTTCTTATACCAATCTTTCCAATTTGTTATATCCGATTCTGATAAAACCCCCAAACCTTTGTATGTATAAACTCCTAAGGGTTTAATTTTTGTTAATTCGACTAAGAAAGTACTTGCTGATTTTAATTCTAGACTATAACCATCTATATTCTTATAAAAATTCTCTACTAATTTAATGTTCTTCGTGAACATTTTTTGAACTTTTCTTTCGGGCGTTTGTGAAAACAAATTACAACTCACAAACAATAATAATAGAACCCCAATTTTAATTTTACCTCTCATTACTTTACTTATTTAATATTTAGTTAATTACTTAAAATAAAATCAACTGAAATAAATCAATTGATTTATAATTGTTTAAATACAATTATAAATAAGTGTTAATTTGAGGTCTTCAAAAATAATTTTAATAAACACGCTAAACAATACCATTATTTGGGTATTTATTCCTCCCTATTATTAAGGATATGCTAAAGCAAAAAACACAGCCAAAAGGCTGTGTTTTTATAACATGCTATTTTATTTTATTCTATTTTAAAATAACTTTAATAGTTTTGTTAGATCCTTCATATTGCAAATTCACAAAGTATAATCCTTTAGAAAATCTAGATAAATCAATTTTATCTGTTGTCATTCCTTTACTTAACAACTGTCCTAAATTATTACTTACACTATATTCATATGAATTATGACTAACATTATTTATGTACACAAAATCTGAGGTAACTGTAGGATGTACTAACATAGTATCTATAGTAATAAATTCTTCACTTGATAAAACGTTCCAATTATCTGTAGCAACTGGACCATTCCATATTACAGTAGCTAAATATGGATTATCAATAAAAGGATTCCTATTTCCTTGAATTCCTTCTAATAAATCATTTCTACTAGTTTCATAAGCTGAAACTGGATCTTCTTGATTCCATTCTAAAAACATATCTGGCATATCTGCAGAATATGTTGTATTTCCTACCCCTACAGAGATAGCTAAACATTGAGATGGGTAACGCACATACATATACATAATCATTCTTGCAACATCTCCACGCCACTCATCTCCTGGATACCAATTACCCACTGTTGGTGTTATTGTTGCATCACCGGAACCATCTTCATATGGTCTGTTATTACGAGAACTATTCATTTGTCCATCACAAGCACGCAAATTATGAGCATCAGTACCTGCCCCAGGGTTATTCGTTGTTAAAGATGGATTTGCTAAAGATTTTGGGTAAATATGCTCTCTATTCCACAAACCTGTACATCCTGACTGGTGACAAGAAAGTGCTTCATCACGTACTCGATCATTTTTTGTTATAGTATCAACATCATCATAACCGTACATTAACAATACATTTGTATTAGTTACGTCATCCGGATCTAAATCAGTTTGTTTTAATGCATCCCAAACATCTGGAGCACTAGAAGTATAATAAATTTCCGTAGTATGTGTATTGGTAATTAAAGTGGTTAACTGTATTTTTAACGCATCGCCAGTTTGGTCAAAGTTTATACTAGAATAATAAGAGGGGATTTGAGAAAAACTTAGTAATGGGAATACTAATAAGAATACTATTTTTTGCATTTTAAGTAATTAGGGTAAAACAAATAAACACTTTTTTTATTAACCCTACTATTTTAATAGATAAACGGTTGAAACTTTCTTTAAACCTCTAAACATATGTTTAAAAATCCATGCATCTAGGTAGTTACGGAAGAATGTCTACTAATTTTTCTGTCAATTTTTTTCTATGGTATTTTTGAATTCCAATACCATTTGCTTTTAATTTCCCACTTTGATATGCTCCAAAATAAGAGCTTATTTTTACTTTTATCAATTCTTTTTCTTTAGTATTATAACCAAAACTACTACCAGTATTTGTTTCAGAAATTATGGATTTAAAATCTGCTTTTTCTGGTCCAAAGCCCAAAATAGGTCTGTTAGATTGTAAATACTCAAATAACTTACCAGGAATGATACACTTTGTTATAGGCGAATCAATCTCTATCAATAATAATACTTGTGAGGTTCGTTGTTGTATTTGAGCCTCTTCATGTGAAACATAACCCAATATATTTATATGGTTTTCTAATCCAGATTCTTTAATTGAGTCTAATACATCATTACTTATAGCTCCTATTAATTTTAATTCAAAATTAGCTTTAAAATCATTGCTTTCTTCTATTAATTCTGATAATGAATCCCAAAGTACTTTTGGATTTCTTCCAGTTAATAATGAACCAATATGAGACAATGTAAACTTAGTATCTAATGCTAATGACTTGATATTTAAATCATCAAAACCGTTAGTAATAACATTAATTGGTTTATGTGTAATTGCTTCAAATTCTGTTTTAGTAGAAGGGCTAGTCACTAAAATAGCATCAGCAGTTTGCAATACTTCCTTTTCAAACAACTTGTGTTTTTGTCGCGAAGCTTTCGATAATTTCATTTTATCATGATAACCAATAGTTGTCCAAGGATCCCGGAAATCTGCGATCCAATTTATATTCAATTGCTTTTTTAGTTGCAACCCAATTAAATGTAAACTATGTGGAGGACCAGTAGTTATAATGGTTTCAATATCGTTTTCTTGGATATATTTAGATAAATAATTTACCGAAGGTTTTACCCAAAATTTACGTGCATCCGGAATAAAATAATTTCCTCTAATGTACAATAACAACTTTTCTATTAGTGTTTGCTTTTTTGTATTGATCAACCCAGAGGCTATTGTTTTTGTTTTCTTTTTAGAAAAAAATGAAGCGTATTGATAGGGCTCAAAAATTGGCTGTTTTAATATCGTCACTTTATCAGAAACCTCTTTTACCAAGTTATCGTCTAATAAAGGATAACTCGGGTTTTCTGGACAGTACACAATAGGTTTTACTCCAAATTCTGGTAAATACTTCACAAACTTCAACCAACGCTGCACTCCAGGCCCCCCTGCAGGTGGCCAGTAATATGTGATGATGAGTACTTTTTTTTGTGACATACTTCCCTCTTTGTCCTAAGGACACCTCTCCTTGTGGGAGAGAATATTTAGTATTGTTATACTATTATATTTATTACTGAATCTTCTTTTTCTTAAACTCGTAAAACAACCCTCCTAAAACCAATAACAGCAAACCAACAGATGAAGTTAACGCTATATTACTTCCTGTTTTAATTACTTGAGGTTCAAACTTAAAATCAATGGTATGCTTTCCTTTTGGAATTTCTAATCCTCTTAATAAATAGTTAGCTCTAAAATGAGGCACTAACTCTTTATCAATATATGCATTCCATCCGTGTTCATAATACACTTCAGAAAAAACTGCTAAACCATCATTTTCATTTGAAGTTTCATATACCAAATGATTTGATTTATATGATTTCAAATTAATTGATGCTAATGAATCTAATGCATACCTTGGTTTCAACTCTGCCTGTCCTAATTGTATTACCGCTTGTTTCTTTAAGTTTAGTGTGTCTAATAAAACAATTTCTTCATCTGCACTAGCAACTGTTTTTAATTCTTCTACAAACCAACCATTTCCATTAGTATATGGATTATTCAAGGCTACCTTTCTTCCTTTATCATCCTGAATAATATATTTTACATTAAGCATATTCACAATACCAATATTATTTTTGCTTACATAAAACTCAAAAATATCTTCTGCTCTCTTAGGTTTTGCTGCATGATAACCTCCAAATGACTTATGAAAATACGGTGTCCTTGCATCACTAAACGGACTCGTACTAAAATCTAACACTCGGTAATGAGATGTATCCTCTTGTATTCTTTTATCAGCTTCAGTAATTTGAAATGGTACATTTACTTTTCTTGCAGAAACAAAATTATCAGAATTTACATAACGTTTATCAACACCTATTAAATCAAATATAACCAAGCATCCAATAATCAATAAAACAACATTTTCTTTTACTTTATCTTTTAAATACATCCATAAAATAGTTGCACTTAGTAATACAAAAGCTAATGTTCTCAATACATCAGTAGTAAAGATTGATTCTCGTTGCTCCTTTATCATCTTTAAGAAATCAGGTCCATAATTTTGTAACAACTGTCCATCTCTATTTCCTACAAAATCAAACAAAGTTCCCTTCAACACATAAAAACTTATCGCTAAACCAGCTGTAATACCTACTGTATATTTTAGAGCCTTCAGTTTTTCTTCTTTTTGCTCATAATTGTTTAAGAACTTATGTAAGCCGAAAATTGCCAAAATTGGCATAACGAATTCTACAATAACTTGCATTGACGAAACCGCTCTGAAATTATCATAAAAAGGCACATAATCAATAAAGAAATTAGTAAGTATACTAAAGTTTTTTCCCCATGACAACACCAATAACAAACCTCCTCCAAATAAAATCCATTTTTTTAAACGACCTTTAACTAAAAATAATCCAAGTACAAATAAAAAGATAACTACAGCACCAATATAAGCAGGTCCAGAAACCATTGGCTGACCTCCCCAATACATAAATTGTCCGGCATATTCTTGTGCTTCCTTTGTAGAAATACCAAACATGCGTTGGATTTTCTTAACTACAAGCGCATCTTTCTTAATTGGTTCACTATTGGATCCCCCATATAGTCCTGGAACAAATAAGTTTAAACTCTCTCCTATTCCGTAACTCCAATAGGTAATGTAATCCTTACTTAATCCACTAGTTACTTCCTTAGGTGACCCATCGGGGTTAATTGTTAATACACTTTTACTTCTTGTGCTTTCTTTTTTGTATTCTAATGAAGCCATCAAGTTAGTTGCATTTAATCCTAATGAAAAGATTACTGCAACTATCATTACTCCTATTGAAGTAAAAAAATGTCTTAACTCCTTCTTTTTTAAAGCATCAATTAAATATACTAATCCAATTACTAATACCAATAACAATAGGTAATAGGTCATTTGTGGGTGATTAGCATTCAGTTGTAAGCCCATAGCTATAGCAGTTAGTATAAATCCTAACAGATACTTTTTTCGAAATACTAAAAATATACCAGCTAAAACTAAAGGAAAATAAGCTATCGCATGTATTTTAGAATTATGTCCTGCTCCTAAAATAACCAAAAAATATGTAGAAAAGCCAAAAGCAAAACTCCCCAATAATGCATAACGCCAATCTACTTTCATAACTAATAGCAGTATATAAAAGCATATAAAACTTAGGAACATATAATCGGCTGGGCGTGGTAAAAAACGTAAGAGCAAGTCAAGTTTTTTAATGTAATTATGCGGGTACTTTGCTCCTAACTGATAGGTTGGCATACCACCAAAAGCAGCATCTGTCCAATACGTTTCTTCGGCAGCTGTTTTATTAAAGTCTTTGAACGATTTTGACATTCCAATATATTGCGAAATATCATGCTGCTTGATTTGTTTTCCTTGTAATACTGGAGAAAAATATAATAATGATGCAACTATAAATAGTAGCATAGCCACAATATGCGGAAGAAATTGTTTTAAGTTAAGGTTCATTTGGTTAGATAGGTTTAGTTTTACTCTATTTCTTCAAAATCAATATAGTCACCTACTTTTTTAGTAGACTTCATTTTACGATTTGGTTCTTTAGGCGTTTCTTTTTCTTGTGGAGCTTGGTTTTGACCAAATTGCTCTTTCACCTTTTGTTCCATTTTATTCGCTGCATACTTCATTAAAAAAGGAGCGAAAATTCGCATTAAAAATTTACCTGCGTAATAAACGGCTATAATAATAAATATTGTTCTTAACAACTGCATATTTTATTCTTTAATCTAAACATTAATCCAATTAACGGACTTTATCTTTCTTAGCATTTCTTTACAAAAATTGAGCTTATTAATAATTCTCCTTTTCTCTAAAGATTCTATTTTGTCTTCTTACAAAACTACATAAAAATAGCTATGCACAAAGTTGATAACACTTTTTTAACTACTGTTACGTTATATTTTAAAAGAAAATGTATTTTTATATCCATAATACACCAAAATCATATACTATGCGTTTATTCAGAGCTCTATTTATCTCCTTATTTGTTTGTAGTTTTACTGCTCAAGCACAATATACCGAGACAATAAATTCTAACAGACCTGGAGCCTCTTCAGGTGCTTATTCTGTTGGAATAAATGTGATACAGGCTGAAGCTGGAATAACCTATGTAAAAAACAAACATGAATTGCGAAAGCAAGATTTTGGAGGTGCAGGATTAGAATATGAATTCCGATATGGTATTTGGAAAGAAGCTTTAGAAATTAATTTAAGTGGTGCTTTTCAATTTGGAAGTATTACCGATAATATTACAGGCACTAAAACCTCACTTGGAAACTTTAAAATAAATACTCTAGGAGCTAAATACTTATTTTATGATCCATATAAAAAGAAAGAGGGTGAAGCAGAAGAAAAACCAAATTTATATAGCTGGCATGCAAATCATAAATTTGCTTGGAAAACATTACTTCCATCTATTGCTGTTTATGCTGGTATGAATTTTAACTTAACAAACACTCCTTTTGTTTATGGAAGTAATTTCAATTTTAATAATTTAAAAGAGCCTACTATGTCTCCTAAAATTATGATCATTACACAAAATAACTGGTCTGGAGGCTGGGTATTTACTATGAATTTTATTGGTGATAGAGTATTCATGACAGATTTCCCTATATACTCTTACATATTGACTCTTACACATGCATTAAACGAAAAGTCTGCTGTTTTTGCAGAACACCAAGGAATTATAAATGATGTATACGCTGATTCTCTTTTTAGATTTGGTGGCGCCTATTTATTATCCAAAGATATACAATTAGATGCAGGCCTTACTTTGAATACAAAAAATACACCATCTGTTTTTGGAGTTAATGTTGGTTTTTCATACCGCCTTGATTTTCATAAAGATCCAGAAAACAACAACAGTGCTGAAGATGAAAAAGAACGTAAAGACAATGCTGCTGGAAAAAACAGAAAAAAGAAGAAAAAGAAAGATGGCGGAGGTGAAAAAGAAAAGGAAAATAATAAAGATGAAATAGATTTTGATAATTAAAACTATTTAGAAATTACACCTAAAACTGCTAGACTTATTAAAAGGCTAGCAGTTTTTTTAGTATAAAACTGAATAAAAGCTATTTAAACACTTGTTAATTAAGCGAATATCTTTTAATATTCATAAAAAAAATCACTATCTTTAGTAAACAACAACTCCGTTAAGTTTCTCTAATTCAATAGTGTTATATAAAATCACTCTTTTTCTCCTTCAGGAATTTTGAATTAATGTAACTTATACATTACCTATTTATTGATCTTTTAAATCTGTAACAAAATGAAAAAAACAGCAATTCTATTATCCATATTTTTTATTGGTTTTTCTCAAGCACAAACTCCAATCGATCAAGACCTTCAAGCAGAAAATCAGAAAAAAGAAAGTAAAAAAAAGAGTAAATCTGATCCCGATGCACGAATATTTATCCTTAAGAAACAAAAGGAAGTATCACCAAATAGCAATTCTATAATAAAAAAAGAGGAAATTCTTAAAAATAAAAAAGGGTATAAAAGAGTTAATAGAGCTCTCAATAAAGAAATGAAAATTAAGAAAAGAAAAGAAAAAAAGTCTCTAAAAACTCAAAATAAAATGTTTAATAAATATATTAAACAAAGTAAAAAGAGACATAAAAAATTAAAAAAGGAGGCAAAAAAATCTCTACAAACTGATTAATAAAATATTTTCAATCATAAAGAAAAACATAAATATTTAATTATTAGTGTTTTACATTATTTACCACAAATAATAACTATCTTTGATATACTAACTATTATATTAGCTACCTACACAAATTCTAACCCAATTTGCTAATATAAGATCATATTTTCTCCCCAGAAAGATTCACAAATCACTATTTATTGATTTTAAAATTGGGGACACATGAATAAAATAATCATTTTAACTTCCGTACTATTTACAAATTTTATAATTGCTCAATCAGCCAACAAGTTAAACAATACTGATATTGAGCAGTTAAAAACTATATATTTTCAAAACCTACGTGCCAATCAAGACGCTAGAATATTTTCAATTAATAAACAACGTAAAACTTATGTCTATAAAAAATTTACTAATCATAAAATTACTACCGAAACAAGTTATATAAAGGATAGCATCAAACGGGATATCTTCAGGAAAAATATTTTGTATGACCTTAAAGTCAAAAAAACAAACCATTATCAATCCTTAGTAAATACAATTGGTTATAGAAGAGTAAATAGTATGTTTGACAAACTAGAGAAAGCAAAAAAAAAGAAACGCTTAAAAAATGAAAATACGCAAGAAATTATCATTAGAGATAATCAAAAGAAAACAAAAATTAAAATTAAAAAAGAACAACTAAAATCTAAAATAGAATCACGGTATGAATTATTAAAGAAAAAATATGCCGTACCAACTAAAGATAAATCTTAACAAAAAAAGAGTAACCAAATGGTTACTCTTTTTTTAATATTCTAATGTGTAATAATAATTACTCACCCATTGCAGCTGTAAGTGCTGCAGACATTTTTTTATATGTACCATTTTCTAAACGCTCTCTAATACTAGAAAAAGCATTCAAGGTAATATCTATATCTTCCATTGTATGTGTAGCCGTAGGAATCAAACGCAATAATATCATACCTTTAGGAATTACCGGGTAAACTACTATAGAGCAAAATACTCCAAAGTTTTCCCTTAAATCTTTTACTAAAGCCATAGCCTCTGGAATACTCCCTTTTAAGTATACCGGAGTTATACATGTTTCCGTAGTTCCTAAATCAAAACCTCTTTCACGTAAACCACCTTGTAAAGCACGTACGTTATCCCAAAGTCTTTCTTTAAGCTCAGGCATTGTACGCAACATATCTAAACGTTTTAACGCTCCTACAACTAATTGCATCTGTAATGATTTTGCAAACATTTGAGAACGCATGTTGTATTTCATGAAATCAATGATTTCTTTATCTGCTGCAAAAAATGCTCCAGTACTTGCCATAGACTTTGCAAAAGTTGCAAAATACACATCAATACCTTCCTGAACTCCTTGCTCCTCACCTGTTCCTGCTCCTCTTTTACCTAGAGTTCCAAAACCATGAGCATCATCAACTAAAATTCTGAAATTATACTTTTCTTTAAGCGCTATAATCTCTTTAAGTTTTCCTTGCTCACCACGCATTCCAAAAACACCTTCAGAAATCAATAAAATTCCTCCTCCAGTTTTTTCTGCAAGTTTTACAGCTCTACCTAAATTTTTCTCTATACTTTCAATATCATTATGACGGTAAGTAAAACGTTTTCCCATGTGTAAACGAACTCCATCAATAATACAAGCATGTGCATCAACATCATATACAATAATATCATCTTTAGTTACTAAAGAATCAATTGCTGAAACCATTCCTTGATATCCAAAGTTTACTAAATAAGCAGCTTCCTTCTCTACAAATTCAGCTAATTCATCTTGTAATTTCTCATGTAATTCTGTATGACCTGACATCATTCTAGCACCCATTGGGTATGCTGAACCATATTTTACACCTGCTTCTCCATCAACTTTCCTTACTTCTGGATGATTTGCAAGACCTAAATAATCATTGATACTCCAAGTAACAACCTCTTTACCTTGAAATTTCATTCTGTTTGAAATTTCTCCTTCAAGTTTAGGGAACACGAAATACCCTTCTGCTTGCTCTGCCCATTTACCTAGAGGTCCTTTATCTTTATAGATTTTCTCAAATAAATCTCTCATTAAATATCAGTTTTAGATTTTACAACTGCGAAAATAATTAAAAAACACCTCTTTTCATAATATTTCCCCTAACAAAAAAGCATCAACTAGGTAGTTGATGCTTTTAAATTCAATATATAATGTGTTTTTTTTACTTTACGTATTCTATTTTTTTTGGATTCTCTTCTTGAACTGAATCGAAAAACCCTTGATCTTCCATCCATTTATCATTATAGATTTTACTCATATAACGAGATCCATGATCTGGCAATATCACAACAACATTACTGTCTTCACCAAACATTCCGTTTGCATTATATTGCTTTACAGCTTGCATAGCAGCTCCACTTGTATACCCTACGAATAAGCCTTCAGATTTTGCTAGCTCTCTTGCTGTGTGAGCACTTTCCTGGTCAGTTACTTTTATAAACTCATCTATCATATCAAAATCTGTAGCTGAAGGAATTAAATTTTTCCCTAAACCCTCTATTCTATATGGATATATTTCATTTTTATCAAACTCACGAGTTTCATGAAAGTTTTTTAATACTGATCCAAAAGCATCAACTCCTAGTATTTTAATATCCGGATTTTGTTCTTTTAAATATTTTGCTGTACCAGAAATTGTTCCTCCAGTACCACTACATGCAACTAAATGCGTAATTTTTCCATTTGTTTGATTCCAAATTTCTGGACCAGTAGAATGGTAATGTGCATCAATATTCAATTCATTAAAGTACTGATTAATATATACAGAACCTTTAACTTCTTCATGTAATCGCTTTGCTACTTCGTAATATGATCTAGGGTCGTCAGCACTTACATTTGCAGGGCAAACATATACTTTTGCTCCCATAGTACGTAACATATCTATCTTATCAGGAGAAGATTTAGAACTCACGGCCAAAATACATTCGTACCCTTTAATAATACTAACCATAGCAATACTAAAGCCTGTATTACCGGAAGTAGTTTCAATTATAGTATCTCCAGGTTTAATTAAACCTTTCTTTTCTGCTTGTTCTAATATATATAAAGCAATCCTATCTTTTGAAGAATGCCCAGGGTTAAAAGCTTCAACTTTCGCAAAGAAGTTTCCTTTTAAACCTTTAGTTATTTTTTGTAATTGTATTAATGGAGTGTTTCCAATTAAATCTAAAACACTATTATATGCTTGAATTTCTTCTCTCATAAATAATTTTAATATTGAATTGTTCTATAATTTGGTTATAAAACAACCCGACAAAGATACTGTTTTTTTTCTATTTCGATATCCCTTCTAAATCAAGTATGAAAGCATACTCCTCTGCTACTTCTTTCAAAGCCTCAAACCTCCCTGAAGCCCCGCCGTGTCCAGAATCCATATCGCACTTGAATAGTAACAAATTATCATCTATTTTTAATTCTCTTAATTTTGCGGTCCATTTAGCTGGTTCAAAATATTGTACTTGAGAATCATGAAAACCTGTTAATATTAAGGTATTTGGATATGTTTGTTTCATAATATTATCATATGGTGAGTATGATTTCATATACTCATAGTATCCTTTTTCATTAGGATTTCCCCATTCATCATACTCTCCGGTAGTTAATGGTATTGAATCATCCAACATAGTAGTTACTACATCTACAAATGGTACAGATGCTACTACTCCATTGTATGTTTCTGGACTCATATTCATGATCGCTCCCATTAACAAACCTCCTGCACTCCCTCCCATTGCATATAAATGGTTTTCAGAAGTATATTTTTTCTCTATTAGATATTTAGAACAGTCAATAAAATCTGTAAACGTATTTATTTTATTATACAACTTTCCATCTTCATACCAATTCCTACCTAAATATTCACTTCCTCTAATATGAGCAATTGCAAAAACAAAACCACGATCTAATAAACTTAAACGAGTAGTACTAAACCCATCAGAAATAGTATGCCCGTATGATCCATATGCATATTGCAATAATGGTGTATTCTCTGTTAATTTGGTATCTTTTTTATACACAAGTGATATAGCTACTTTTTTACCATCACGTGCAGTTGCCCATACTCTTTCAGAAGCGTAATCGTTTTTATCAAACTTACCTCCTAGCACTTCTTGCTCCTTTTTAATTTCTTTTACTTTAGTCTCCATATTGAAGTCTATTGTTGAAGCTGGAGTTGTCAATGAGTTATATCCATAACGTAAAACATTCGTGTCAAAATCGACATTTACTGAAGTATATGCTGAATACGTTTCATTATCAAATGGTAAGTAATAGGTATTTGAACCATCCCAACGTGTGATTTTAATTTTTGACAAACCATTTTCTCGTTCACTAACAACTAAATAGTCTTTAAAAATTTCTATATCTTCTAATAAAACATCTTCTCTATGTGGAATAAACTCTTCCCAGTTTTCTTGATTTGTTTTATTTTCAGAAGTTCTCATTAATTTAAAATTGATAGCTTTATCTTTATTCGTTATGATATAAAATTTATCATCAAAATGCGCAATATCATATTCTAAACCTCTTTCTCTTTTTTGAAATATTTTAAAATCACCTTCAGGTTCATTCGCTTTTAAAATTCTATATTCATTCGTTAGCGTACTGCTTGAACCTATAATAATATATTTCTTAGACTTTGATTTATATACAAAAGTGCTAAATGTTTCATCTGTTTCATGAAAAACTTCCTTATCATTCTTAGGGTTATCATTTAAAAAGTGCTTATATACTTTATTTGATCGCAAAGTTTCCGCGTCTTTTCTTGTATAAAACAAGGTCATGTTATCATTTGCCCAAGTAGAACCACCTGTTGTATTCTCTATTTTATACGGAAGTATTTCCCCGCTTTCAATATTTTTTATTTGAATTGTATATTGCCTTCTACTCACATTATCTATTCCAAACGCAACAAACTTATTGTCAGGACTAATACTCATTCCTCCCAAATTAAAATACGCTTCCCCTTCAGCCATTATATTACAATCGAATAAAACCTCTTCTTTAGCTGATAAAGAGTCTTTTTTTCTTGTATATATTGGATAATTTTTCCCTGTTTCAAACTTAGTAATATACCAATAGCCATTAGACTTATATGGAACAGATGAATCTTCTTCTTTTATCCTAGATTTCATCTCTTCAAATAATTCAGTTTGAAAATTTTTAGTATGCGAAGTCATTCTATCATAATAATCATTCTCTCGCTCTAAATAATCAATTACCTCTTCATTTTCTTTTTCATTAAGCCAATAATAGTTATCTATCCTTACGTCATCGTGTATTTTAAATGTTTTAGCTTTTTTATCAGCTATTGGAGGAGTAATACTAGTCACTGTTTTCATAGGGCTATCTTTTTTGCAAGCAGTTGCAAAAATAATCGTTACTATAAGGATTGAAAGCTTTTTTATCATTTTATTTTCTATTTTTGGCATATAAATTTAGTAAAACTATTCACTAATTATAAAAAATAATAAAAATGTTTGGAGATTTAATGGGGATGATGGGTAAATTAAAAGAAACTCAAGCTAAAGTTGAAGCAACTAAAAAAAGATTAGATACCGTTTTAATTGACGAAAACAGTTCCGATAATTTATTAAAAGTAACATTAACTGCCAATAGAGTTATCAAAAACATTGAAATTGATAATTCTCTATTAGAAGATAAAGAACAATTAGAAGATTATTTAATTCTTACTTTAAATAAAGCTATCAAAAAAGCTTCTGACGTAAATGATGTTGAACTAGGAGCAGCTGCAAAAGACGGGATGCCAGATATTCCTGGAATGGACATGTTTAAATAATTTCAACTATTACTCTTAACATAAAAGCCGCTAATTAGCGGCTTTTATGTTATTCTAAAAGAATTTTTCTAGTTACTATATGTCCATTTACAGCCCAAGAACTTCATCAATACATTAGATTAAAAGTTATTTTTTTTATAGCGAAAAAAGATCTCGTGTTAAACCTTATTTTATTGTTTTCAATACCTTCAAACAAATAGCATGCATTATATCTGTATAATTTAAATGTGTTACCATTCTTAATTTTCCATCCCCCATACTTACCATTAAAATATTATTCTTTTTCATATTATCTAAAAACTCATTTTCATCAACTCCTTCTTTTAAATAAAAAATAACAATATTAGTTTCTACAGGCTCTACATTAGCAGTAAAACTACATTCCTTAAGCACTTCTGATAACTCCTTTGCTTTTTTATGATCCTCAGCTAATCGCTCTATATTATTATCCAAAGCATAAATTGCAGCAGCAGCCAAATACCCTGCTTGACGCATTCCTCCCCCAAATAATTTTCTAATACGTAATGCTTTGGCAATAGCAATTTTAGTTCCTATTAATAGTGAACCAACTGGAGCTCCTAATCCCTTAGATAAGCATATTGAAATTGTATCAAATAACGCCCCGTATTGTTCTGGGGTTTCCTTTTTAACAACCAATGCATTAAACAATCGTGCGCCATCTAAATGATAAGCTAACTCATTTTCATCGCAAACCTTCTTTATTTTTTTTAATTCCTCAAAATTCCAACAAGCTCCACCTCCTTTATTAGTAGTATTTTCAATACAAACTAAACTAGAAAGCGCCAAATGAATATTATCTTTCGGGGTAAGCATTTTTTCTAATTGAACTGCTGTAAACATCCCTCTATCACCATCTATTAATGAACAAGTAACTCCAGAGTTAAACGCTGCGCCTCCTCCTTCAAAATTATACACATGTGCATATTTATCACAATACAATTTATCCCCTGGCTGTGTATGTAGTTTAATTGCTACTTGATTTGCCATAGTACCCGAAGGAAAAAACAAAGCGGCTTCCATACCAAATAACTTTGCTACTTTATCCTGTAATTCATTTACAGTTGGGTCATCACCAAACACATCATCGCCAACTTTTGCCTGCATCATAGCATCTAACATTTCTTTACTAGGACGAGTAACTGTATCACTTATTAAATTTATTTCCATAATCAATCTTGATGTTCTATTTTTGTGAATAAATGTAATCAATTTTTATGATATCCTCAGAACAAACCAAAGACATTATTGAACGATTGAGCGCTTTAAAAAAGTACTTGGCAATAGATGCAAAAAAGGTAGAAGTAGCTAATGAGGAAGAAAAAACTTTTGATCCAGATTTTTGGAATAACCCAAAAGAAGCTGAGTTAATAATGAAATCTCTGAGGGTTATTAAAAAGTGGGTTTCTGATTATGAACTTGCAAGACAATTAATTGATGATTTACAAATTTTAATTGAATTTTATGACGAAGGCGAGGTTGAAGAATCAGAAGTTATTACACAATACAATAAAGCTAGTACTTTAATTGAAGATTTAGAATTTAAAAACATGCTTTCGGAAGAAGGAGACTCTATGAGTGCTGTATTACAAATTACTGCTGGTGCTGGAGGAACAGAAAGTTGTGATTGGGCTGAAATGTTACTTCGCATGTATTTAATGTATTGTGAAAATCAAGGTTTTAAAGTTAAAGAACTAAACCATCAAGCTGGAGATGTTGCTGGAATAAAAACTGTAACTATTGAAATTGAAGGTGATTTTGCCTTTGGCTGGTTAAAAGGCGAAAATGGCGTGCATAGATTAGTTCGTATTTCTCCGTTTGATAGTAACGCAAAAAGGCATACTTCTTTTGCGTCTGTTTATGTATATCCTTTGGCTGATGATACTATTGAAATTAATATTAATCCTGCAGATATAGAAATTGTTACTTCTAGGTCTAGTGGTGCAGGTGGTCAGAATGTAAATAAGGTAGAAACAAAAGTTCAGTTAAAACACAAACCATCAGGAATTCAAATTTCATGTTCTGAAACAAGGTCTCAACAGGATAATAGAACTCGTGCAATGCAGATGTTAAAATCACAGTTGTATGAAATTGAATTAAAAAAACAACAAGCTGCTAGGAGTACAATTGAAGATGGAAAAATGAAAATTGAATGGGGAAGTCAAATTAGAAATTATGTATTACACCCTTATAAGTTAATAAAAGATGTTCGTTCTGGACATGAAACAGGTAATACTGATGCCGTATTAAACGGAAAAATAGAACCTTTCCTTAAAGCCTATTTAATGTTTATGGGGCAAAAAAACACAGATCCAAACACTATATAAAATGATAAAAATATACCATAATAATCGCTGTAGTAAATCTAGATGTGGAATTGAACTACTTAACAATTCAGGTAAAGAATATGAAATAGTAAAATATTTAGAAAATATTCCTACAACTGAAGAACTTAAAAACATCATCACTCTTTTAGGAATTTCACCAATTGAATTGGTTCGAAAAAACGAAGCTATTTGGAAAGAAAACTATAAAGGGAAAGATTTAACTAATGAGGAAATCATTAATGCAATGACAGAAAATCCAAAATTGATTGAACGACCAATAGTTATAAATGGTAACAAAGCAGTTATTGGTAGACCAACTGAAGCTATTTTAGATATTATATAAATATCCTGAAGAATTTTAACGCAAAAAAAAAGGAAACCAATATGGTTTCCTTTTTTTTGCGTAATATTTTAATTACTATTTTTTAGCAGCTCTTTCTTCTTTAAGCTCCTTTAATCTTTCCATTAAAGAACCTCCAATCCAATAAGGGACTACAAAAGTTGCGATAAAAATCAACAACCAAAACCCTATTGTAAGGATAGTTAAAAACGCTAAAAAACCTAAGTATTGATCAAAATCAAACATAATTTCCGGAAATTTGAATTCGGGTTCAAATATAGTAGATATTATTTATTTCTACCGCATCAAATTTCAATTTTATTAACAAATAATAACAATTCTATATTGAACAAAAATAAATACTTAAATTTGCAAACATCGAAAAAAAACAACAGACTATAGTTATGGAATATAGAATTGAAAAAGATACAATAGGAGAAGTAAAAGTACCTGCAGACAAACTTTGGGGTGCTCAAACAGAACGTTCAAGAAACAATTTTAAAATTGGAGCTTCCGCTTCAATGCCTATTGAAATTGTACATGGTTTTGCTTACTTAAAAAAAGCTGCTGCATACACCAACTGTGATTTAGGTGTTTTACCTCAAGAAAAAAGAGATCTAATTGCAGCTGCTTGTGACGAAATTTTAACTGGTCAACACAATGATCAATTTCCATTAGTTATTTGGCAAACAGGATCTGGAACACAGTCAAATATGAATTGTAATGAGGTTATTTCTCATAGAGCTCAACAATTGGCTGGCAAAATTATTGGTGAAGGAGAAAAAGTAATTTCTCCAAATGATGATGTAAATAAATCACAATCATCTAACGATACATTCCCTACAGGAATGCATATTGCTGCTTATAAAAAAATTGCAGAAATAACTATTCCTGGAATTGAGCAATTAAGAGACACATTACAAGCTAAATCTGAAGCTTTTAAAGATGTTGTTAAAATTGGACGTACGCATTTAATGGATGCTACACCATTAACTTTAGGCCAAGAATTTTCAGGTTATGTTTCTCAATTAAACCACGGTTTAAAAGCTTTAAGAAATACATTTGATCATTTAAGTGAATTAGCTTTAGGAGGTACAGCAGTAGGTACTGGATTGAATACCCCTAAAGGATATGATGTATTAGTAGCAAAATATATTGCTGAATTTACTGGATTGCCATTTGTAACTGCTGAAAATAAATTTGAAGCATTAGCTGCACATGATGCAATTGTTGAAACTCACGGAGCATTAAAATTATTGGCCGTTTCTTTAAACAAAATAGCAAACGATATTAGAATGATGGCTTCTGGACCACGTTCGGGTATTGGAGAAATTATTATTCCTGCAAACGAACCAGGGAGCTCCATCATGCCAGGAAAAGTAAATCCAACTCAAGCAGAAGCAATTACAATGGTTTGCGCACAAGTAATGGGTAATGATGTTGCTGTTACTATCGGAGGAACACAAGGTCATTATGAATTAAATGTCTTTAAACCTATGATGGCTGCTAACCTATTACAATCCGCACAATTAATTGGTGATGCATGTGCTTCATTTGACATAAACTGTGCTCAAGGTATCGAACCAAATCACACAAGGATTGAAGAATTACTAAACAATTCTTTAATGCTAGTTACAGCTCTTAATACTAAAATAGGATACTATAAAGCTGCAGAAATAGCAAATACCGCTCACCAAAACGGAACAACATTACGTCATGAAGCAGTACGTTTAGGACATGTTACTGAAGCTGAATATGACCAATGGGTAATACCAGCAAAGATGACTGGATCACTCTAGTAAATACTTAACAAAATAACACTGAACCATGTTTTTTATCACAAAAAACATGGTTTTTCTGTTTTTAATCTCTATATTTAAGCACTTTAACTAAAAACCCCGTAAATATGAAACAGAAATTACTTTATTTTTTCATTGGAGCATTTTGCTTTACTCAACTAATTTTAGCGCAAAGTGCTAATGAAAAAACTGCAGAAAATTGGATTAAACAGAACACTAAAAGCCTTGAAATCCAGTCAAATCACGATTTTAAAATGTTATTCAATAGAAAAGGACCTGCTGGAGAAACATTACGATTTTACCAAATGGTAAATGGAGTTCAAGTATTAGGTGCCGAACTTACTATTCATATATCTCCAAAAGGGGATGTAGATTTTCATCAAAGTACTTATGACAAAAAAGTAGCTGTAATCAATACAGTTCCAAGCATAACTAAAGAAGCTGCTCTAGAAAAAGCTAAAAGAAAACTAAAAGTAAAAGGAAACATCAGTATACAAGATGTTAAACTTTATGTATACAATAAACTAGACCAAACTAGACTAGTATATAGAGTATTAACTAAATCAGAGTTTTTAAATGGTTATTGGGAAACTATTGTGGATGCAAAATCTGGAAATATATTAGGCACTAAAGATATTGCTAAATACTGTTTTCACAACAAAGATAAAGACAAAAACAAAGGTAAAAAGAAAGAAATTAAGAAGAGTATTCTTGAAAAAGGAAACCCTGCTATCTCTATGATGGCTAGTGGTACTGGAATGGTATTTAACCCAGACCCTTTAGGTCCTACTGCTCAACTTTATGCGGGCAATTATGTTGATAATAATGATGCAACTAATACTCAGCTTGACGCAGCAAGAGAAGCTGTAACTCTAATAGATATTGATTTTACAGGAGGGCAATATACCCTAAAAGGGCAATATGCTGAAATTAAAAGCTTCGGAGCACCCAATACAGGATTGTTTAAACAAGCGTCTAGTGCTTTTAACTTTAACAGAAATGAGCAAGGTTTTGAAGCTGTAACTGTTTATTATCATGTAGATAAGAGTATGCGTTATATTAACGAAACTTTAGGTATTACTTTAGTCTCTACATACAATAGTGGTGTTGTTCACTTTGATCCTCATGGCCATAATGGAGATGATCAATCAACTTATGGTGGTGGTCAATTAGAATTTGGAGAAGGTGGTGTAGATGATGGAGAAGATTCTGATGTTATTTTACATGAATTAGGACATGGATTACACGACTGGGCAAATAATGGAGCAGGTATTAGTAGTCAAACCGGTGAAGGTTTTGGTGATTATTGGGCTATGTCCTATAAAAGAAGTTTAGGTCATTGGCAACCATCAGACCCTTCATACCACTATGTTTTTGGATGGGATGGACACAACCCATTTTGGAATGGAAGAGTTACTAATACCACTGATACATACCCTAGTGGTATAACTGGTGGTACTCATAATGATGGGCAAATTATTTCTGCTGCACTTATGCAAATTTGGGATGCTATTGGTAAAACAAAAACTGATGCTGCATTTTTAGAAGGAATGGCTATGACAAATGGTAGTACAAATCAAAAAGTTGCAGCTACTGCAATTAGGTTAGCTGCTAAAAATATGGCTGAGGCTGGCACATACGGAATGACTTGTGCAGATGTAGATCAAATGACCACTATTTTTAATGCAAGAGGATATACTTTACCTGTATTAGCTTGTACTCCTTTAGCTATTTCTGAGTTTGAAATTAAAAATATTTCTATCTCCCCTAATCCTGCAACAAATTCTATTACTTTTAAAAATATCGCAAAAGAATACACTATTGAAGTATTTAATATAATAGGTCAAAAAGTAATGGATCAAAAAGTAGATCCTAATAATAATAAAATTGATGTAACAAACATCGCAAATGGAGCTTATATTTTAAAGCTTAAAGATTACAGTGGTGCATTAAAGTTTATAAAACTTTAAATCTAACACTTAATACATTAAAAAAAAACCGAGTTTAATCACTCGGTTTTTTTATTTTACATACTTTTATTCCCTACCAACTATTGATTCTTCTCAATGAGTAAAATAAAATATTCAAAATACACTTCTGATATTGACTTTTCAAATATTGATCATATTATTATTGGCTCCGGCATTGGAGGACTTACTACTGCCATTTGGCTAGCTAAAACCGGAAAAAAAGTTATCGTTCTTGAACGTCATTATACTCCTGGTGGATTCACACATACTTTCAAAAGAAAAAAAGGGTTTCAGTGGGACGTAGGAGTTCACTATGTAGGTAATGTAGGAGAAGACGGATCGGTAAGAAAGTTATTTGATTTAATAACAGATAAACAGTTGGACTGGGAACCAATCGGTGACGTTTATGATGAAATACACATTGGAGATAAGTCATATCAATTTAAAGCTGGAAAAGAACAGTTTAAAAAACAATTAATCCAATATTTCCCAAATGAAATAGACGCCATCAACTCATACCTAAACCAAATTGAAAAGGTAAATAAAAGAGGAGGGATTTTCTTTTTAGAAAAATCATTTGAGCCCATTTTACGTAAATCAATTGGTTGGATTTTTAGAAAACGATTTCATACATACGCAAAAAAAACTACCCTTGAAGTTTTACAAGAAATAACTACTAATAAAGAACTTATAGCTGTTTTATGTGGCCAATGTGGTAATTATGGTTTATCACCAAAATATAGTAGTTTCGCTATACATGCAATGGTTATTAATCATTTTATGGATGGAGGTTATTACCCAAAAGAAGGTTCTGATCAAATTTGCGGTAAAGCAGTTGAAACTTTAATTAAAAATGGTGGTGAATTATATGTTAATGCAAATGTTTCCGAAATAGTTACAAAAAAAAGCAAAGTAGTCGGCATTAAGATTAATAATGATTTCATTCCTTGTAAGAGTATCATTAGTAATGTAGGTGTTAATAATACATTCAACCATTTACTTTCAAAAAAAGACAAACAAAAGTGTGGAGTCGATTTTAAAAATAGTACACCTTCTAGCGGACACTTATGTTTGTATGTAGGTTTAGATCAATCAAATGAAGTATTAAAGCTCCCGAAGCACAATATTTGGAGTTATACTGACAACAACATTGATTCCAATTACAACCCAGATACAATATCTGAAGCAACTGAAAAGTTTGCATACATTTCATTCCCTTCTGCAAAAGACTCTCATTGGAATAAAAAACACCCCAACACTGCTACTTTACAAGCATTAACAATAGGTAAATACGAATGGTTTTCTGAATATGAAAATCAACCTTGGATGAAACGAGAAGAAGCTTATCAGAAAATGAAAGTTGATTTCGAACTACAAATGCTTGAAAAATTGTATAAATTATTCCCTCAAATAAAAGGGCACGTAATAGTTACGGAAGTTTCAACTCCATTATCAACCAAACATTTTTCCAATTATCAGTCAGGAGAAATTTATGGTTTGGCACATACCCCAGAAAGGTTCTCTTTATCCTTTTTAAAACCTGAAACTAAAATTAAAGGCTTACGTTTAGTTGGTCAGGACATTACACTTGTTGGTGTTGCTGGTGCAATGCTATCAGGAATGCTTTGCGCAATTACTATCTTAAAATATAGAGTCTGGAAAATATTTAAAGAAATTAATGCTACATAAAAACTAAAAGCCACTTCAATTGAAGTGGCTTTTAGTTTTTATGTGTTTCTTTTTTTAAAATTACGCATACATTTTATCACGCAATTCTTTAATTTTAGAATCGTTCATATACTCGTCAAAAGTAGCATACTTATCAATAACTCCTTTTGGTGTAATTTCAATAATTCTGTTTGCTACAGTTTGGCAAAACTCATGGTCATGAGTTGTAAATACTATTGTTCCCTTAAAGTTTTTTAATGAATTATTAAATGCTGTAATACTCTCTAAATCTAAGTGATTTGTTGGCTCATCAATTAATAATACATTCGCTCTAGTCATCATCATTCTACTCAACATACATCTTACCTTCTCACCTCCAGAAAGCACCTTAGAAGTTTTTAAAGCTTCTTCCCCACTAAAAATCATTTTACCTAAGAAACCACGTAAATTAACTTCTTCTTTTTCTTCTTCTGTTTGTGCCCATTGACGCATCCAGTCAACTAAAGTTAATTCATTCTTAAAAAATTTAGAATTATCTGAAGGTAAATATGATTGAGTTGTTGTTACTCCCCATTTAAATTCTCCTGAATCAGCTTTAATATTCTCTGTCAATATTTGATAAAAAGCAGTAGTTGCCTTAGAATTTTTAGAAATAATAGCTACTTTATCCCCTTTGTTAAGGTTCAAATCCACCTTATTAAATAACTCTCCTTCTTCATTAGAAGCACTTAAATTTTCTACATTTAATATCTGATCTCCAGCTTCTCTATCTCTATCAAAAATGATTGCAGGATAACGTCTACTTGAAGGTCTTATATCATCAATTTTCAATTTCTCTAACATCTTTTTACGAGAAGTAGTTTGTTTAGCTTTTGATGCATTTGCACTAAAACGAGCAATAAAATCTTGTAATTCTTTTGCTTTTTCTTCTGACTTTTTATTTTGTTGAGAACGTTGTCTTGCTGCTAATTGACTTGACTCGTACCAGAAGGTATAATTTCCTGAGAAGTGAGTTATTTTATTAAAATCAATATCAGAAATATGTGTACATACTAAATCTAAGAAGTGACGGTCATGTGATACGACTATTACAGTATTCTCAAAATTTGCCAAAAATGTTTCTAACCAAGATATCGTTTCAAAATCTAAATCATTGGTAGGCTCATCCATTATTAACACATCAGGATTTCCAAATAAAGCTTTTGCTAGTAAAACACGTACTTTTTGCTTACCATCCAAATCAGACATTGATGTGAAATGCATACCTTCCTTAATACCTAAGTTAGATAACATTGCTGCAGCATTCGCATCAGCATTCCATCCGTCCATTTCTTCAAAAGTAACTTGTAACTCCCCAATTCTATCAGCGTTTTCATCTGTATAATCTTCATACAGTTTATCTAATTCTTTTTTAATAGCATACAATTCTGTATTTCCCATTAAAACTGTTTCTAAAACGGTATACTCATCATAAGCATAATGATCTTGAGATAGTACCGACATTCTTTTCCCTGGAGCAAGAGATACGTGACCCGAAGTAGGCTCTTGCATTCCTGCAAGGATTTTTAAAAATGTAGATTTACCAGCACCATTGGCACCAATAATTCCATAGCAATTCCCTTGCGTGAATGCGGTATTTACATCGTCAAATAATATTCTTTTACCAAATTGTACAGATAGGTTTGAAACTGATAACATGTAATGTCTTTTATATTTTCGGCAAAAATAGTAAAATGAATTGTATTTAACAGCTGTTTAGAATCATAATAAAAATGTTATTTAACAGTGCATTAACAGCAATATATCATCATAAAAATTAAATTTGTTATTATAAAATAGATTATTCAATTATATGATTAAACTTTTACCTTTATCTTATCTCCTATTTTTTATGGCTTTTACAAGCTGTACAGAAAACACAGAGACAGAAGATGCCACATATTTTGGAGGGGAAATTATAAACCCTAAAAATGATTTTGTGCTTTTATATAAGGACGAAGTACTTATTGACTCTATCCCTCTAGACAAGAAAAATAGGTTCCTATATCAATTTAAGGATTTCACTCCTGGATTATACCATTTTAATCATGAAGAATATCAATATGTCTATATTGAACCTAAAGACAGTATCCTTTTTAGGTTAAATACTATAGATTTTGATGAATCATTAACTTTCTCAGGTAAAGGAGCGCATAAAAATAATTTTATTATCAATACATTTTTAGCTAATGAAAATCATAGCTCAAAATCTGGTAGACTATATAAACTTCCTCCAAAAAAATTCTCTACATTAATTTCAGGCGAATTAAGCCAACGAATTGATATGCTAGAGCAACACAAAGATCGTTATGAGTTTTCTGATGGTTTCATGGATGTTGCTAACGCACATATTGCTTATCATTTTTATGCTGCAAAGGAACACTACCCTATATATAACAAACAACAAGCCGATTCAATTGATGGAAATTCATTTTATGAGTTTAGAAAAAATATTGATTTTAACACAGGTAACTTAGGATCATTTTATCCATATTATGAATATTTATATGCCCTCATTGATAACTTGAGTGTAAAAAGACTTAAGAACACAAATCTAAAAGATGACCATATTGCAAACTATAACTCTAAAACAGAAGTTATTGACTCATTAGTTCAGAATAAAGATTTAAAAAATCAATTATTAAAAAATACCACTTTACACTATTTAAAAAATGTAAAATGCGGTAATCAAGCCGCCTCTATTTTAACAGAATTCAACAAATATAATAGTAATACTAAAAACAAAGAGAAAATTACAGGCCTTGTAAATTCAATTAAACGTTTGAGTTATGGAAACCCACTACCTGAATTTAATGTTGTTAGTACCAATAATCAAACTATTGCATTCAAAAACACACTTAAAAACAAACCAACAGTAATTTATTTTTGGTCAAGTAACAACCCAAGACATATTAAGAGTGTTCATAGTAGAGTTAATCAATATGCAACTAATAGCAACTATAATTTTGTAGGAATTTCTTTAGATGATAATAAAGAAGATTGGAAAGCATATGCTCAAAAATTCAACTTAGAAAACGGGTTTTCACTAGAAACACCAAAAGAAACCAGAGAGAAATTACTTATCCAAAACATTAATAAAGTTTATGTCTTGGACAAAAATGCAAAGATACTAAGTGCAGACTTAAATATTTTTGACCCACATTTTAACAAAAAACTGAAGTCTCTACATTAAGCCTTAGTATAAATCAACAAAAGTCAACTCTTTGAGATACCTAAAAAACATCTTACTATTTCAAAGGAAGTTGTTTTTTACTTCATACTTCCTTTCAATTTTAATTGGATTAATTTTCAATCCAGATATTAAATCTATAGGTTTAGCCTTCTTGTTTATTGCACCACTTACCCACTATTTTGTTTACGAAATAAAAAACAAGCATGAATATTATTTTTACTACAACATAGGTTTGAACAAGACTAAGCTTTGGGCTTCTACATTAATAATTGGATTCGTTAATTTTATAGCATTATCATTTATATGAGCTCTCTACACGTAGATAGCGTCAACAAAAGCTATGACAATAAAAAAATATTAAGTGATATTTACCTTACATGTAAAAAAGGGGAAATAATTGGTTTAATTGGACGTAATGGATCAGGGAAATCTACTTTACTAAAAATTGTTTTTGGTATTGAAAAATGCGAAAATAAATTTCTCAAAATTGGAAAAAAAGTAATTACTAATATTGCAAATGGCAGGTCCTTAATTAACTACCTGCCTCAAGAAAACTTCTTACCCAATGGCACTAAAATAAAGTCATTAATAAACTTATTCCTACCTAAGAAAAACAGACATGAACTAATCAATAACGATTATATTAAACCTCTACTAGATAAAAAAAATCAAGAATTATCTGGTGGAGAAAAAAGAATTATAGAGATATTATTAATTATTCACTCAAATGCAGAATTCATACTATTAGACGAGCCTTTTAATGGTGTAAGTCCCATAATAAGAGATTATATTATCAAATATATCCAAGAAATAAAATCATCAAAAGGCTTCATTATTACTGACCATGATTATGAAAATGTAATTAATTTGGCTGACAAAATTATGTTTCTAAAAGATGGCACTTTAAAAGAGATAAAAAAACAAAAACAACTTGTCGATTTAGGCTATTTATCTCAAACAAATTATAATACACTTATTAATGAGTCTTCAAAATAAACTATGAACTCTAAAAGAAAGTTTTTCTAATACCTTATTTAACACGAAAGTTTAGAAAAATTAAAGATATTTGCATTCATTAATTTTATTACATCATTATGAATAGCAAATCGTTTATCAATATCAAGCAATTACTTCAAGTTGAAACCAATACATTGAAACTAAAAGTTTCTGGAGACGAAATGAAGATGCTTCCAATGATCAACAATGCATATTTAATTATTAAAAATGATGAAATAGTTGATTTTGGTGAAATGTCTAATTTCCAAAACGAATCAAATACTGAAATTATTGATTGTACAGGACAAATCATTTTACCAACCTGGTACGATAGCCACACACATATAGTGTATGCAGGGAATCGTGAGCAAGAATTTGTGGATAGAATAAATGGACTTAGTTACGAGGAAATAGCAAATAATGGTGGTGGAATATTAAATTCAGCCAAAAAATTACAGGTAATTTCTGAAGAAGAATTATACCAACAATCCGTTGAACGATTAGACGAAGTAATTAAATTAGGAACTGGAGGTATAGAAATTAAATCTGGGTACGGATTAACAGTAGATGCTGAACTAAAAATGTTACGCACAATAAAGAAGTTGAAGGAAAATTACAATATACCTATTAAAGCTACATTCCTAGGAGCACACGCTGTTCCTGCTGAATACAAAGGAAACAAGCAAGGCTATTTAGATTTGATAATTAACGAGATGTTACCCCTTATTTCAAAAGAGAATTTAGCTGACTATATTGACATATTCTGTGAAACAGGATATTTTTCTGTTGATGATACAGAACAAATTTTAGCTGCAGGTAAACAATATGGTTTAACACCTAAAACACATGTAAATCAATTTACATCAATTGGAGGGATACAAAAAAGCATTGAATACAATGCACTTACTGTAGATCATTTAGAGTTAGTAAGTGATGAAGATTTAGAAGCATTAAAAAACTCTGAAACAATGCCAGTCGCTTTACCATCATGCTCATACTTCTTATCAATTCCATATACACCAGCAAGGCAATTAATTGATCATGGCTTAGCGCTTGCACTTGCTACGGATTATAACCCAGGCTCAACTCCTTCAGGAAATATGAACTTTGTAATAAGTACTGCATGTATAAAAATGAAAATGACTCCTGAAGAGGCTATAAATGCAGCCACCTTAAATGGTGCCTATGCTATGGGAATTTCAGGTACACATGGAAGTATTGCTAAAGGTAAAAAGGCTAACATAATTATTACAAAACCAATAAATTCATATAACGTATTACCATATTCTTTTGGCTCAAACAACATTGATAAAGTAGTTATCAACGGGATATTTATTAATTCATAAAACAACTCTAATGCATCATAAAAATATTCATAACGTTCCTTATAATTTTAAAGAGTTAGCAGCTTCAAACCCTAAATTAATACCTTTTATAATTATAAGTCCTCAGAAAACAATGTCGATAGATTTTGCAAACAATGAAGCTGTGTTACAATTAAACAGGGCTATATTAATAAACCAATACGGCTTGTCTGACTGGAGTATACCTAATGGCTATTTATGCCCTCCCATCCCTGGAAGAGCTGACTATATACATCACATTGCTGAATTTTTAAAAGATCATAGTGTCAAATCTAAAGCAAAAGGACTGGACATTGGTGTTGGTGCAAATTGCATATACCCTATACTAGGAAGTAGACTCTATAACTGGAAAATGGTAGGTTCTGATATAAATGAAGTTGCTATAACATCTGCTAATAAAAACATCAATGCAACTCCAACTTTAAAAGAAAACATTGAAGTTAGACACCAAACGGATAATGGAAATATATTTAAAGGGATCATTAAAAAAGGAGAAAAATATCAATTTAGCATGTGTAATCCTCCTTTTCATACCTCTGAAAAAGAAGCTAACAAAGGAACAAAACGAAAATTACAGAATTTAGGGTTAGAAACTAATTCTAAATTAAACTTTGGTGGACAAGCCAATGAATTATGGTGTAATGGTGGTGAAGCTTTGTTTATTAAAAGAATGATAAAGCAAAGTGAAGAATTCAAAGATCAAGTAACATGGTTTACATGTTTAGTGTCCAAAAAAGATAATCTATCCAAAATCAACAAACAATTAAAAAAATTAAATACTACTCACAAAACCATCACAATGACCCAAGGAAATAAGCAAAGTAGATTTGTTGCTTGGAAATTTTAATTCAAAAGTAAGTTCAACCTTCTTTAAGTTAAAGTTTAGTGAAAAATATTTTTAAGAGAAAATGAGCTTTTCGAAATCACGAAAATATTAGTTAATAAAAAACTTCGATAGACTCAGTTTGACAAAATTTCCCATTAAGCACTATTCTATCTAATGAAATTGAGAATGAAGAAACCAACTATCAATATTGGGATTTTAGCACATGTAGATGCCGGAAAAACAACACTTACTGAGCATTTTTTATATAATTCTGGAGCTATAAGAACTCTTGGAAGTGTAGATAAAGGTTCAACAAGTACAGATAGTTTGGATCTCGAGAAAGAACGCGGTATCTCCATCAAAGCATCTACGACTACTTTTGAATGGAAAGACATAAAAATTAACTTAATCGATACACCAGGTCACGTTGACTTCTCTAGCGAAGTAGAACGTGCTTTATGTGTAGTTGATGCTGTAATACTCGTGATTTCTGCCGTAGAGGGAGTTCAAGCACATACGTTAAACATCTGGGACTCTTTACAGGAGTTAGAGATTCCAACCATAATTTTCATCAATAAAATTGACCGTCAGGGAGCAGATACTGAAACTACAATAACTCAAATAGAGCAAGATTTAAAAACGAAACCCGTTTCTATATATACTTCCGAAAATGATGGATTAACAAACGCTTCAATTACACCTGTTTTCAATTCTACAAATGAAACAACTATTAAGGAAAAATCAATTGAACATATTTTAGATTGTGAAGAACGTTTGTTGGAACGCTTTTTAAATTCTGAAACAATTACAGATGATGAATATTTAGAAAACATTCGAAATCTTACCATAAGCAATCAAATTACTCCTGTATATACTGGTATTGCCAAAAACAATATGGGAGTCACCGAACTATTGGATGGAATAATTAACTATTGCCCTACTTCTAAAACAAATACTACAAAAGAACTCTCTGCATATATTTTTAAGTTAGAACACCATAAACTGTTTGGGGTAATGGCTCATGTAAAAGTTTTTTCTGGAGAATTATCCTCTAAATCCACTATTTACAACCATACACAACAATTAGAATCAAAAATAAATCAGACCAAACAATTACACAATACTAAATACATTGACAATGTAATATTAAAATCTGGTGACATAGGAGTTATCACAGGTGTTCTAGGAACAAAATCTGGTGACATACTAGGTAACTCTATAGGTATTCCTAAACTACCTCAGTTGCATATTCCGGTTCTTACCGTTCAGGTAACCCCGAATAATAATGCTGATTACAATACTTTAGCAGAAGCTCTTCAACAATTAGACAAAGAAGACCCTTCGCTTAATTTCAAATGGTTTAAGGCTGAGAAAGAATTACAGTTGTTATTAATGGGGCAAATGCAAATTGAAATTTTAGAACATGTTTTAGAAGAACGTTTTTCAATAAAAGCAAATTTTACAGATCCTCAGGTAGTATACAAAGAAACCATCAGTACAACTGCTGAAGGATACATTCGATATTGGATGCCTAAACCTTGTTGGGCTATTATGACATTCTTAATAGAACCCGCTCCATTAAATTCTGGCGTAAACTATAGTTCAATTGTTTCACAAAATGATGTACATATCAAATATCAAAATGAAATTGAACGTACCATTCCAAAAGCTTTAGCGCAGGGAATTTTAGGTTGGGAAGTTACTGATGTAAAAGTAACTTTAATTAAAGGAGAAGATCACAATATACACTCCAGACCTGGTGATTTCAACTTAGCAACTCCTATGGGTATTATGCAAGGGTTAAAAACTGGTGGCACACATTTATTAGAACCAATTTTAAGTTTTGAAATAAAAGCTAACGAAGGTTTATTAGGAAAAATAGCTTCTGAACTAAGTACTCGAAGAGCTACATTTGACTCACCACAATTTATTGACAATATATTTAACTTAAAAGGCACCATTCCTGTTGCTACTTCACTAGACCTAAGTATTAAACTGAATTCAATTACTGGAGGAAAAGTAAGATTACGTTTACAATTTCAGGGATATAATACTTGTCCTAAAGATGAAGGTGTCATTCGTGATTATAAAGGAATAAATCCGTTAGATGAAGCGCAATGGATACTTCACAGGCGTGGTGCTTACAAAGCTGATGAACGGGTTATTTAATTCTTGTTATTTTATTCATAAAAAAAGCCTCACAAGTGAAGCTTTTTTTATTATTTAATTAGAGTGAATTACTCTGCTGGTCTTCCATGAATTTCTTCAAACATTCTGTCAAAGTTATCCCTTAAAAAGGCACGTAACTTCTTACGGTAATCGTCTTTTAGCCAATCCACGAAATTGTAAGTACTCCTACTGATACATTTTGTGTAACGATCTATTCTATAATCAATATCTTCTCCTAATAGTTTCATTAAAGCCAGTGCATCATATACATCTTCACTGTTTTCTATACAAATCTTAGCATGTTGTTCAATTGAACGCTCTAATACAACTTTTGAAGATTCTCCTTTCTTTACAGAAATTGTATATGTTTTTTTAACATCAAAAGCTACCTTTTTAGAGTTTGAAAATTCTTTACGAATACCTTCAGGCATTTCATACTTGAAACTATTTTCTAAATCCTCATCATTTAATAAATTATCTAAGAAAAAATTAGGCGATTTAAATATCTTTTGCCAATCCAAGTCTGCACCCCAAGGTCCAAAACGATGTAGGTTATTCCCTAAATCAATAATAGAAAACTTAGTTTTCCCTTTGATTATACGTGACCCTCTACCAATCATCTGATAATATAAGGTTAATGACTTAGTTGCCCTATTTAATATAATTGTATCAACAGTAGGTTCATCAAAACCTGTAGTTAAAATACTTACAGAAGTTAATATAGCATTTGGCGTTTCTTTAAACCACTTTAATATGGCTGCTCGTTCTTTTTTAGAATTAGTATTATCCAAGTGTGACACTGGATAACCTGCAGCTTTAAACGTATCATATACATGCAGTGATGTATTAATACCATTATTAAATATTAAAGTTTTCTTTCCTTTTGAATGAGCTTCATAAGCATATAACAACTTACTTAACATATCCTGATTAGTATATAAATCTTCAGAAGATTTAACAGTATAATCACCATTTGCTCCAACAATTAATGAAGTTAACCCAACATTGTAACTAAACGTTTCTGCGCGTGATAAAAACTCATTTTCTATAAGCGACTCAATAGTTTCTCCAACAATCAACTCTTGGTAATTATCACTCATTGGTAATTTTATATTAGAACTCAACGGTGTTGCTGTAACTCCTAATATAAATGACTTGTCAAAAAACTTAAATAATTTGGTAAACGAATTGTAATGCGCTTCATCAATAATTACTAAACCTATATCTGAAATATCTAGTTTACCATCATTTAATCGATTGTTTAATGTTTCCACCATTGCAACAAAACATGAATAATCTTTTTGATCAGATAAATCCGCCTTACTATCAATAACTTTATTATTAACTGCAAATCCAGTAAGCATTTTAGAAGTTTGTCTACACAATTCAATACGATGTGTCATTACCAATACTTTTCTTTTGTGGTGCTTTAAGAATTGGCGGACAATTTCCGAGAAGATAACAGTCTTTCCACCACCTGTTGGTAATTGATATAACAAATGATAATCTTCTGGAGATTCTTCAAAACTTTTAAAAATTTTGTTAATTGCTCCTTTCTGATAACTATAAAGTTCCTTTCCTGCTTTACTTTCCTCTAACTCTGAAGTTGTCCCTGACATATATTTGTAAAATTGTAGGCTACAAAAATACGGCGATTTTAGAGTGATTCACAAATAATTTTATAACTTTATTAGCTTTTTCATCGTATTCATTTTATTACAGGTTTCAACATATTCTTTTTCTGCATCAGAACTCGCTGTAACTCCACCTCCTACATAAATACTTATTTTACTATCACCCAGTTCCATACAACGTAAATTCACATATAAACTCGATGAATTTGTAATAAATCTGTAAGCGTTATTTTCAGTATTACGTATATTCTTTTTTCTTTTAGATGAAATATTCAACTCTCCTAAAAAACCTGTGTAAAAACGCCTATCATATCCTTCGTTATTAAGAATAAAGTTTTTTGCTTTCGTTTTAGGATACCCACAAACTGCTGGTGTAGGATGCAGCAAATCAATTATTTTTTTCAAATCAGAACTATCCGAAGTACTTTTAATTCTTCCAGTAAAATCTGAGCGAATATGAGCCAAATGACCTGCTTTTATAGTATATGGTGAACTAATAGTAAAATTAAATCCTTTTGCTTTTAAATTTTTAGCAATATAATCTGTTACTATCTGTTGCTCTTCTTGTTCTTTTGATTCCCAATTTACACTATCAGTATATAACTGGGTTCCAGCCAAAGCCATTGTTTTAAATTGATTATTTCTTGTTTGTAATAATACTTCAGGCGTTGCTCCTAGCCAACAACCTACTTCAGGATGATACCACAAATACACAAATGCATTTGAATATTCCATCAAAGCATTTTTAAATACCTCAATTGGATCACTATTTTCTATTATATATTCAATCTTTCTCGATAAAACTACTTTACTTAAGTCAGTTGTTTTTATTACATCAATTCCTTTTTTAACTAACTGAATATGTCCTGACTTATTTCCTAAATTATTCGTCGTAGCAACAAGGTTATCAATTCCTTCTTTTTTTTCAAAAAGTGTTTCAATACAATTTTCAAAAGGAATTAATACTATTTGTTTGTTGGTATTAAAAGGGGCAAATACAAAACCTTTTTCTGAATAATCAGTAACTGTATGAATAACAGCATCTGATTGTAAGACACCTTTTACAAGTATTTCATTTGGTTTTCTATATGCTACAAAAGGTAGGCTTTTGTCAAATTGATTTGAAAGTGTTTTAAAAAAACTATCCATACTTTTATTTAGGTAAGACGATATTTGTCATTTTACATAAAGAAATTAAACTATCATCCTCGTCAACTATTCTAATTTCCCACAAATGAGTTGTACGCCCTTTATGTATTATTCTTGCCGTTGCAAAAACGACACCTTCTCGTTTACTTTTTAAATGATTCGCAGAAATCTCTAATCCTTTAACTACAAACTTTTCTGTATCAATAAAAATATGAGAAGCAGCACTACCTACACTCTCAGCAAGCGCTACGGAAGCACCACCATGTAAGATTCCCATTGGCTGATGAACACTAGGGTTTACAGGCATTTTTGCTGTAAGAAAATCCTCTCCAGCATCTACATATTTTATCTGTAAGGTTTCCATTAAGGTATTTTTAGAAAATTTATTACATATTTCTAAAATGGCTTCTTTATCAAATTGCATTGTTCTATTTTTATAGCGTAAAAATACAAATTTAGACTTTATTTAAATGACGATAACCTCATCAATTCTCGAAAACAATATTGTTCAACTCATTCCTCTAGAAGAAAAACATACTAATGTATTAGCTAGTATTGCTTTTGAAAAAGACTTGATTCTCTACTCCCCTTCAGACATCTCTTCTACCGAAAAATTACAAAAATACATTAATCAAGTAATGCATGACAAAGAAATTAACACTGCAATACCATATTTAATATTTGACAAACGAATTCAGCAATACATAGGAAGCACTCGCTTTGGGCTTATAAATAACAAAAACAAAACCCTGCATATAGGGTGGACTTGGATAAGCAAAAAATCTCAAGGTACCGGTATTAATAAGCAAATGAAATTTTTAATGTTACAATATGCATTTGAAGTGCTTCATTTTGAAAAAGTAGATTTTAGAATTGACGAACGTAATATTCGATCTAGAAAAGCTGTTGAAAAAATTGGAGGAATTTTAGAAGGTATTTTACGCAAGGATACACTCATGCTTGATGGATTTAGAAGAAGTACCTGTTGTTATGGTATTTTAAAAGAAGAATGGATTAAAATAAAACAAACAACATTTAAAGGCTTTATATAAATTATGAACTCAGAAAAAGAAGTCTCATACACCATAACAAACTCATACTCTACATTAAATGAATTGACCTCAAAAACTAAAAATATTTGGTTTGTATGTCATGGATTAGGATTTTTAAGCAGGTATTTTATTCAATATTTTAATGAATTAAATACTGATGAAAATTATATTATTGCACCTCAAGCGCAATCAAAACATTATTTAAAAAATCAATACAAACATGTTGGAGCTTCATGGTTGACTAAAGAAAAAACTCAAAAAGAAATTCCTAATGTACTAAATTACCTTGATAGTGTTTATCAAGCAGAACAAATACCTAGCAATCTTAACTTAATTGTTTTTGGATTTTCCCAAGGTGTTTCAATAGTTACGCGATGGATAGCTAAACGTAATATCAAATGCAATACACTGGTACTATATGCTGGAAAAGTTCCTAGAGAATTTTCAAAAAATGATTTTAAACACATTCCTACTGTTAAGTTTATTATTGGAGATAAAGATGAATATATTACCCCTAAAATTTTAGAAAGCGAAAAAGAATATTCTCATATTTTATTCGAAAAACGTATTGAATACATTACGTTTGATGGGACTCATGAGATGAAACGAAATCTAATTAATAAATTAGATTAATTCAAATTACATCTATTTTTTCAAAAACAAGTTTAAAAAAAGCCCCTTCTTGCTCTAATTGCACTAAAGTTCCCTTTAATTGTTTCGTGAATATCTGAATCAACTTAACCCCTATCCCTGTTGATTTATGTCCTTTTTTAACACCTTCACCATTATCACCAATAATCATTTCATAGTGCACGCCCTGAACATGTTTAATACTAACCGTTATTTCTCCTTCACTTTTGTTTTTAAACCCATGTTTCAAAGAATTTGTAATCATTTCATTAATAATTAACCCCAATGGCACTAATGTTCTCATCATTAAATTGACAGCTTCAATTTTCACATTCAACTTTACCTTTTTGTCTACAGCATAACTTTTTACCAAATCTTCTACTAATAACGATATATAATCTTGTACATCTATTTGGTGAATATCATCAGACCTATACATTTTTTCATGTAATAAAGCCATTGAAACTACCCTATTACGAGTTTCCTTAAACATATTGATAGCTTCTTGACTTTCTAATTTTCTTGATTGAAATTTTAACAAACTATTTACTACTTGCAAATTATTTTTCACCCGATGATGAATTTCTTTGAGCATTGCCCTTTTCTCTTCATTCTTATTTTCTAACTTTAAAAGTGAATCTTCTAATTTTACCTCTATAATGTTTCTTTTTATAATTTCCTTTTGAAGACTCCTATTCCAAAGCAAAATAACCACTATTATTAACAAACCAACTAATAATATAATTCCAGTTATATAAACTATTTTCCTAACGTTTATTCCATATTCATATCTTACTTGTATCCAATCAGTCTTTATTTCATTGTGTTTTTCTAAGCTAATTGATTCAAAAACTTTATCAACAATACTAACCAATTCAGGCCAATCCTTTCTTACCCCAAAAGACAAGTCGGAATTTTTATATTTTGTAGGTGCTGCTATTTTTATATTAGTAAACCCTTCTTTATTTATGTAATAACTTACAACAGCAAGATTACCTATAAAAGCATCTGTATTACCAAAACTAACACTTTCAAGTGCTTCTTTAACATCTTTTTTATGATTGATTTTAATACTAGGAAAATCTTTAGCTATCATTTCAGAGGTATAAAAACCTATAGGAAGTGCAACTTCTTTTCCTCTTAAATCCTTTAACCCACCAATAAAGTCATAATCTTTTCTAGTTACTATCACTAAAGGAAAAGACATATATGGTTTTGTGAAATTTAAAAAAACTCTCCTCCTTTTGTTTGCACTAATTCCAGTTGCTAAATCTACCTCTCCAGTTTCTAATTTTTTGATAGTCTCTTCCCAAGTAATATCTGGTATCGGCTTTAAATCAATTCCTGTTTTATCTTCTACTATTTTTATATAGTCCCCAATAATTCCCGAGTATGTTGTATCCTTTTCATTATAGAATTCAAAAGGATGCCAAGTAGCATCATATCCATGGTAAATTACTGGATGTGTTTTTATCCATTTCTTTTCCGCTTCAGTAAATTCAATTTCCTGAGCATTAACACTCCCAATTAAGGTAAATAATCCTAGGGTAACTATTAGAAGGTTTCTAATCATTTTAAAAACATCTTACAACCTAAACAAGTTTCTTTCAAAACGTATAAAACACCACTTCTACAATACAACAAATTATAGAAAAAATATTTGATTGAATATCTAATAAAGTTAAGGAAATATATGTTAATAATGAAATGCACTTCTCAATACTAATAAATACCTTACTGGAATAAAAAAAAAGCGCAATATTTATTCAAAAAAAAAATTAGTTTTTATCTTCTAACATAGGTACAAACCTGAATTCTCCAAAAGTTTCTTTTTTAAACTCAGTAGCGGAAGTTCGAACATATAAATGCATTATTTGAGGATCGTTACCTATTGGAATAACTAACCTTCCTCCAATTTTTAATTGTGCTAATAATGGCTTAGGAACATATGGAGCTCCAGCTGTAACAACAATACTATCATATGGTGCATATTCAGGTAACCCTTTATAGCCGTCACCAAAAATAAGTTGCTTTGCTCTATAGCCCAATTTCGGAAGAAACAATTTTGTTTTTTTAAACAATTCCTGTTGGCGTTCAATAGAAAACACTTTTGCCCCCATCTCCAACAGAACAGCTGTTTGATAACCACAACCTGTACCTATTTCAAGTACTACATGATTTTCTTTTAACCGTAATAATTCAGTTTGAAAAGCTACTGTAAATGGATGTGAAATAGTTTGATCAGCACCTATAGGAAATGCTTTATTTTGATACGAATGTGCTTCAAAACTTGAATCTAAAAATAAATGACGCGGCACTCTGTTCATTGCTTCCAAAACTCTAAAATCTAATATTCCTTTATTTTTCAATAATGAAATTAATTGCTTTCGTAAGCCTTGATGTTTAAACGTATCTTTCAATGATCAAATCTATATTAAATTGATCCGCAAAAATAAATCAATCTTTTAATATAATTGGTTTGCAATCCGTAAAATATTTAACAATTTTCATCTATACAAATACTTTGAGTCAATCCGTTTTTTAAGTAGTTGTTTAGTCGACTAAAAACAACTATTCATCGAAATTATCATAAAAAAACATTAAAATTGGGTAACAAAAAACCAAAAAGAATAACTTCGCAAAAAAATTGTTAACCCATGAAATTAGTATTAAAACTTTTAATTATAAGCTTCACTTATAGTGCCTTTTCACAAGTAGGAATAGGAACCACATCTCCTTCCATTTCATCTGCTTTAGATATTACATCTACAGTAGGTGGTTTTTTACCTCCGAGGATGACGGAAATACAAAGAGATAATATTTCTTCCCCAGCAGAAGGTTTGTTTATATATAACTTAGACAGTAAATGTCCTCAATATTTTAATGGAACAATATGGTCTGACTGTCTTGGTCAAGTACAAATAAATAAACTTGATTGTACTTCTACAACTATCAATGGCGCAAACGTTATTAATACCCCATTAAGCACTACCAATACTATTACTATAGATGTTGTAGTTAACACATTAGACACCTATGTTATAACTACAAATACTATTAATGGCTACAGTTACTCAGCAGCAGGAGCATTCCCTTCTACAGGTATAAATACCATTACACTAACAGGTAGCGGAACACCTATACTACAACAAACAGATACATTTATCATAGATTTTGTTGGTACTGGGTTTACATGCTCTACAGATGTTATTGTTGTAGCACAACCTTATGCCAATTGCCTAGAACTAAAAAATAACGGATATAACACCGATGGAATTTATTCAATTGACCCTGATGGTGCTGGAGGAAATTCAGCATTTGATTGCTATTGTGACATGACAAACGATGGTGGCGGATGGACGTTGGTCTTCAATCATGATATTTCTGGAGGTTTATGGTCCAATGATACAGAAGCAGACTCATTCAATACTAATTCCCCAGGAACTTCAACAAATAAATATTCTATTTTAAACCAAATTGACATACTCAAATCTGCGACAGATTATGAGTTTAGATTACATTACCCTACGACAAACAAGACTAATCACTGGAAGCAAACTTTTAACCCAAGAAGTGGTAGTTCCCCGACCAATCCCGTTCCTGGATACCAAGCAGTAAATATAGATATGTTAGGTAATTTTTGGGGAGGACTAGAAACATCTGGCTCATCAACATTCTTAGACGGATCCGTAAATCATGGGAATTGGTGGTACTCAATTGGTAGTAGAAACTCATATTCTGGTGGTATTCCTGGTGGCGATAATACTGTTGAAGATAAAGTTCAATTATTTATAAGATAATATACAGAAAGCTTTTCTTCTTTTTACAAGATACTTTATAAAAATTCTTATTTTTGTTTGCATTACAAAAAAACGAGAACAAATATGTTAAAAGCTGGAGTATTAGGAGCAGGTCATTTAGGAAAGATTCATTTGCGATTACTAAATGAATCTAATAAATATGAATTAGTAGGATTTTATGATCCTAACAAAGATAATGCTGCAAAAATAGCCGCTGAATTTGGATACAAAGCTTTTGATACTATTCAGGAATTAATTGATACTGTTGATGTAGTTGATATTGTTACTCCTACACTCTCACATCATGATTGTGCCATCCAAGTAATTAAATCGAAAAAACATGTTTTTATTGAAAAACCTATTTCTAATACAGTTCAAGAAGCTGAAGAAATAGTAAACCTAGCAAATAAAAATAATATAAAGGGACAGGTAGGACATGTGGAGCGTTTTAACCCAGCTTTCATAGCCGTTAAAAACAAAATAAAAAGTCCGATGTTTATCGAAACGCATCGCTTAGCTGAATTCAATCCACGTGGTACAGATGTTCCAGTAGTATTGGATTTAATGATCCATGATATTGATGCAATTTTAAGTGTTGTACAATCTAAAGTTACCAATGTTTCGGCAAGTGGAGTTTCTGTAATTAGTGAAACTCCTGATATTGCCAACGCACGTTTAGAGTTTGAAAACGGATGTGTTGCTAATTTAACTTCAAGTAGAATTTCATTAAAGAACATGCGTAAATCACGTTTCTTCCAGAAAGACGCTTATATTTCAGTTGATTTTTTAGACAAAAAATGTGAGGTTGTAAAAATGAAAGATGCACCAGAAACCCCTGGTGATTTTGATATGATTTTACAAAACGCTGAAGGTGTTAAAAAGCAAATCTATTTTGACAATCCAAATATCGATACTAATAATGCAATATTGGACGAGTTAGAGACTTTTGCTGATGCTATTAATAATGACACCACACCAATTGTTACTTTAGAAGATGGTACTGAAGCTTTGCGTATTGCGCATCAGGTCATTAATTGCTTCAAGAAATAATCTAACACTATTATTCATAGTCAAGGAAAATAAAATAATCAATTGCTCTCCTTTTCAAGGAGATATCTAAATATAAATTTTATAATGAAAAACATAGCAGTAATAGGATCAGGTACAATGGGAAATGGTATTGCACATACTTTTGCTCAATGTGGATATAATGTACAATTAATTGACATTTCACAAGATGCCTTAGATAGAGGTATGGCTACTATTGCCAAAAATTTAGACCGCATGGTTTCTAAAGAAAAAATTAGCGAAGCTGATAAAACTGAAACTTTAGCAAACATTACTACATATACTTCAATAAAAGAAGGTGTAGCACAAGCTGGTTTAGTTGTTGAAGCTGCTACAGAAAACTTGAATCTTAAATTAAAAATATTTAAAGATTTAGATGAGTTGTGCCCTAAGGATGCAATCCTTGCAACAAACACTTCTTCTATCTCTATTACACAAATAGCAGCAGTTACTTCAAGACCAGAAATGGTTATTGGTATGCACTTTATGAATCCAGTACCAATTATGAAATTAGTAGAAATTATTAGAGGATATAACACTTCTGATGACGTTACTAATACTATCATGGAATTATCTAAGAACTTAAAAAAGGTTCCTACAGAAGTAAATGATTATCCGGGTTTTGTTGCCAACAGAATTTTAATGCCAATGATTAATGAAGCTATTGAAACATTATACAATGGTGTTGCAGGAGTTAAAGAAATTGATACGGTTATGAAATTAGGTATGGCTCACCCAATGGGACCATTACAATTAGCTGATTTTATTGGTTTAGATGTTTGTTTATCTATTCTAAATGTTATGCATGATGGATTTAAGAATCCTAAATACGCACCTTGTCCGTTATTAGTAAACATGGTCATGGCTGGAAAATTAGGAGCGAAATCTAAGGAAGGATTCTATGACTATTCAGAAAGTAGAAAAGCTGAGAAAGTAGCGAAGATGTTTGCCTAACAACATTGAATATATTTACAGACCTCACTTATAAACATATGTGAGGTCTTTTTTCATTAAACTAACTAACTCCTAAAATGAAAAAACACCTGCTATTTTTCATCTTGTTTATTTGCAGCATTACCAATGCACAAATAAAAGCAACTATTACTGAATCAAGTAACAACTCACCAATCCCATATGTAAATATTTGGATTGAAAACGAAAATATTGGAGCAACTTCTAATATGAGTGGGTTATTTGAAATTACTACCGATACTACCAATAAAAATATTGTGTTTTCTGCTTTAGGATTTGAAACACTAATTATTCCTGCAAGTGAAATCAAAGACAACGTAACACTCGTTAATAGCGCAGAGGAATTAGACGAAATACTATTAACAAAACGTAAAAATGATAAAACAACAGTTATAGGAAAGTTTAAAAAAGGTAAAGTGAATCATTACATGGTTGGTAGTAACATAGCACCTTGGATTATAGCTAGATACTTTCCGTATAAAGAAGAGTATGAAGAAACTCCATTTTTAAAACAATTAGAGTTTGTAAGTTCAACTAGATTTCATAAATCCGAATCAAAAAAAGGAACTGTTAATATTCGATTATATCATGTAAATAATAATGGTTACCCCGGAAATCCTCTTTATGAAGAAAACATTATCACTCCTTATGATCATGGCAAAAAAATCATAAAATATGATTTTTCAAAACTTAATATAAAAATACCAAAGAAAGGTGTTTTTATAGGAATTGAGTGGCTACTTACTCCTGAGAACTACTTTGAAATAAATACAAAAACAGAAGGAGAAAAAGGTTTAAAAAAATGGCACGGATACAATCCTTCTATTGGAACAATTGGTATGGATACAGATGAATATTCATTTGTCTTAAAAAGAGGGGAATGGCAAAAAATATGGCAAAACAAACATACTACCATGAAAAGATACAAAGGTAAATACAATACTCCTGCTATGAAGTTACATTTATCTAACTAAAATAATATAGTAATCAACTTGTTATTGTAAACTAGACATTGTACATTTCTAGTTATTAATTTTTAATTAAATATGGCATCAGTACAACCTTTTAAAGCAGTTAGACCTACTAGAGACAAAGCCAACTTGGTCGTTTCTCGTTCCTATCATATTTATGACAAGGAAGGTTTAGAATTTCGTTTAAAGAATAATCCATATTCTTTTTTACAAATCCTAAACCCAGGATATAAGTTCGCTCAGGAAATTACTACAAAAAAGGAATTTAACTTGGTTCGTAATAGGTATTTGGAATTTAAAGATGAGCAATTCTTTGTGCAAGATGAAATTCCTAAGTTTTACTTGTATAAAATGGTGACTCGTACCGATACTTTTATTGGTATTGTAGGAGCTACTTCAGTAGAAGACTATGAAAACAATGTGATTAAAGTTCACGAGAAAACCTTAGAAAAACGCGAACTACTTTTTAAAGAATATATTGATACCGTTGGTTTTAACGCTGAACCAGTACTACTTACTTATCCTAAAAACAATACATTGGATAGCTTATTTAATAGTATTATGGAGGAACGCCCTGAATACGAATTTTCTACTACGGATCGAATTTCACATTTTTTGTGGCTAATTGATGATACAGAACAAATAACTACAATACAAAACGAATTTAAAAATATAGATAGCTTATATATTGCTGACGGCCATCACAGAAGTGCTTCTTCTGCTCTACTGGCAAATGATTATACAAATTCAGATGCCTCTCAAAAACATTTTATGAGTTGTTTAATACCTGAATCTGACTTAAAAATATATGAGTTTTACAGGCTTGTAAAAGGTTTAAACGGATTATCTAAAAAAGAATTTCTGATTCAGTTAGATGCTATTTTTACCATTGAAAATTGTGGCTTACAACCAAGAAAACTTTCTACACAACATCACTTTAGCATGTATCTTGATGGTGAGTTTTATATTTTACATTTGCGTTCCAATTTTTTGAAATTTGAAAACGCACTTGAATCTCTGGATGCTCAAATACTATATAATCTAGTTTTAAACCCTATTTTAGGAATAACTGATTTACGTAACGAAAAACGTCTAGATTATCTTCCAGGAACTAAAGATATGATAGAACTGAAACAACAAGTAGATACTGAAGGTTTTAAAGTGGCTTTTGGTATGCTACCAATAAATGTTGCGCAGATGAAACAAATAGCCGATGAAAGTTTAACCATGCCTCCAAAGAGTACATATATAGAACCTAAATTACGAAGCGGATTAACCATATATGAATTTTAATATTTCATAATACTAGTATATACCAAATGAGTATTACCCAAAACCTCAATCAAGTAAAAATCACAATCCCAAGCCACGTAACACTTGTTGCTGTTTCTAAAACTAAACCATTAGATGCTCTACAAGAAGCTTATGATGCTGGTCAACGAATTTTTGGAGAAAATAAAATTCAAGAAATGACTCAGAAATGGGAAATACTCCCTAAAGATATTGAATGGCACATGATTGGAAACTTACAACGCAATAAAGTAAAATATATGGCGGAATATGTAAGTTTAATTCATGGCGTGGAAAACTTTAAATTATTACAAGAAATCAACAAACAAGCAATAAAGCATAATAGAATAATCAAATGCTTATTGCAAATCAAAATTGCTCAAGAGGACACTAAAGCTGGAATGACTACTGATGAAGCAAAAGAAATCCTTCAATCAGAAGAGCTATTAAACCTAAAAAACATTAAAGTAGTTGGGTTAATGGGGATGGCTTCTTTTACAAAAAACCAAGAACAGGTAAACACCGAATTTAACTATTTAAACACCTCTTTTAATGAACTAAAAGAAATTAAAACTAATAATTGTGGGTTAGAAACAATTTCAATGGGCATGAGTAGCGATTATGAATTAGCAATTAATTGTGGGAGTACAATGGTTAGAGTAGGAAGTAGTATCTTTGGCGCTAGAAATTATAATATATAAGTTATTTACGCAATAGTAGACATAGAAACAACTGGAGGGAAATTCAACGAGGAAGGAATTACCGAAATTGCTATATATAAATATGACGGTCATGAAATTGTTGATCAATTTATTTCTTTAGTAAACCCAGAAAAAGAAATTCAGCCTTTTGTTGTTAACCTAACTGGCATCAACAATAAAATGTTACGTAATGCCCCTAAATTTCATGAAGTTGCCAAACGTATTGTAGAAATCACTCAAGATTGTATTCTTGTAGCTCATAATACCTCTTTCGATTACAGAATTTTACGTACTGAGTTTAAGCGATTAGGTTATGATTTTATTAGAAAGACATTATGCACTGTTGAACTAAGTAAAAAACTAATTCCTGGCCAAGAAAAATACAAACTAGGTACCCTAGTAAAGGCATTAGGTATACCTATGACCGACAGACATAGAGCTTCTGGAGACGCCTTAGCTACAGTACATTTATTTAAACTATTATTAGATAAAGACACTGAAAAAACAATTGTAAACGAAAGTATTAAAGAACTTACTGAAAAGAAGACTCCGCCAAAATTAACTCATATTATAGAGGATTTACCTTCTAAAACAGGAGTGTATTACATACATAAAGCAGATGGTACAATCATTTATATAGGTAAAAGTAAAAACATAAAAAAAAGAGTTAATCAACATTTTTTAGGCACTAACAGGAAAGCAAAAAACATTCAACGACTAGTAAGCACAGTTACATACGAGGAGACCGGAAACGAACTAATTGCACTATTAAAAGAATGTCAAGAAATAAAAACAAACCAACCAATATATAATCGCTCTAAACGAAAAACCAATTTTCAGTTTGGAATGTATCAAAAAAAGGATAACAAAGGTTATAGCAGCTTGACTTTTGACAAAATTGACCTTAGAAAGAAAGCAATCACTTCTTTTTCTTCAATTAGTGAAGCTAAAAAATTCTTATTAAAAATCACTGACAAATATGAATTATGTCAAACCATTAACAACTTATCAATAACAAACGGAACTTGTTTCCCATACAAAACAAAAGAATGTAAAGGTGCTTGTTGCGATGAAGAGTCAAGAGACACCTATAATAAACGTGTAACATTATTTATCGAAGAATATTCTTATAAAAATGCCAATAAGATTATTATTGACAACGGTAGAACTCATAATGAATGTAGTGCTATTTTAATTGAAAATGGCGAATATAAAGGATATGGCTTCTATCAACTAAATCATCAAATCAATAATATAGAAATCCTTCGAGATATCATCACTCCTATGGAGGATAATAGAGACACACAACATTTGATTCAAAGTTTTTTGAGAACAAAAAAAGTAAAGAAAATAATTCCATTACCTATAAAAAAGTAAACAATATTATCATTGCAAAAAAATAAAGAACATAGTCTTTGGAAAAAGAAACTTCATGAAATAATATATGAAGCAGATACCTCTGCTGGTAAATGGTTTGACATCATATTACTCTTTTTAATTTTAGCAAGTATTGCTGTTGTTATGCTAGAAAGTGTCACAGAAATTGGCAATAACTACGCATATGAACTAAATCTAACTGAATGGATTATTACTATCCTTTTTACTTTAGAATATTTTGCAAGAATTGTAATCATCAAAAAACCAACTGAATACATATTCAGTTTTTATGGAGTAATAGATTTTCTCTCAACCGTTCCAAAATACCTCTCATTATTCATTATTGGCTCACATGCATTAGTTGCACTAAGAGCCTTACGCTTGTTACGAGTTTTTAGAATTTTAAAACTAGCTAGATTCATAGGAGAAGGAAATCAATTAGTGAACGCACTAAAAGCAAGTAGAGCAAAAATATCTGTATTCCTCTTAGCTATATTCATGCTTTGTATCATACTTGGCACATTAATGTACATGATAGAAGGAGGTTCTGGCGGAGGGTTTACTAGCATCCCTAGAAGCGTATACTGGGCAATTGTAACCCTAACGACTGTAGGATACGGAGATATTGCTCCTGTAACTCCTTTTGGACAGTTTATAGCTTCTATAATCATGATTTTAGGTTACGCCGTAATTGCTGTCCCAACAGGAATTGTTTCTTCTGAAATGACAAAAGACCATGGGAAAATACATCTAAATACACAAAGTTGCACTCAATGTTCCGCTAGTAATCATCGTGATGATGCTGATTTTTGCTATGAATGTGGGCATGAAATAAATTAACAAGCATCTCATTATCTCCTAAGCATTAACACTTTGAAACAAAAATATCTCATCAGTATAGTAGGTCCCACAGCAATAGGAAAAACTGCATTAAGCATAAAACTTGCTCAATATTATAATACCGAAATAATTTCTTGTGATTCTCGTCAATTTTTTAAAGAAATGACAATTGGAACTGCAGTTCCCGAGCCAGAAGAGCTTGCTGCAGCAACCCATCATTTTATTCAAAACAAATCTGTTTTAGAAGAATATAATGTAGGAACTTTTGAACTAGAAGCCATTTCAAAACTAAATGAACTCTACAAAACACATGATGTTGTTATCATGGTTGGTGGATCAGGTTTATACATTAACGCTGTCATAAATGGATTAGATGATTTTCCAAAAGTAGATAGCTCCATTAGAGAAAAACTAAACAACAGATTAGAAATAGAGGGAATTGAAAGTTTACAGAAACAGCTGAAAGAATTAGATCCTATAACTTATAATAAAATAGCAATTGATAATCCACAGAGAATATCTAGAGCTTTAGAAATATGCATTGGATCAGGCAAACCATATTCCTCATTTTTAAACATTAAAAAAAATAGCAGAATTTTTAAAACTATTTCAATTGGCTTAACTGCAGAAAGAGAATTAATGTATGATAGAATCAACAAAAGAGTTGATATTATGATGGATAGTGGCTTGCTAGATGAAGTGAAAAAAAATCAATCTTACAAAGACTTAAATGCTCTTAATACAGTAGGATACAAAGAGCTATTTAATTATTTAAATAACGAGTGGGAATTGGATTTTGCAATCTCTGAAATTAAAAAGAATACCAGACGATTTGCTAAACGTCAAGTTACATGGTTTAAAAGAAATCAAGAGACTTATTGGTTTGACTTTAAATACCAATTAAAAGATATTACAAATCATATAAATTCAGTAGTAAAATAAACTACATAAATTAAAAAATCTCGAGCAATGCTCGAGATTTTTTAATTTAAATATATTCCCTAAAAACTATTTAGCTATATTAACAGCTCTAGTTTCTCTAATAACAGTTACCTTAACCTGACCTGGGTAAGTCATATCAGTTTGTATTTTTTGAGAAATTTCAAACGATAATGCTGCCGCTTTATCATCAGAAACTTTTTCACTTTCAACAATTACACGTAATTCTCTACCTGCTTGAATAGCATAAGCTTTTTTAACACCTGTAAACGCAAAAGCAATTTCTTCAAGATCTTTCAAACGTTGTATATACGAATCTAACACCTGACGCCTTGCTCCTGGACGTGCTCCTGATATTGCATCACAAACTTGAATAATAGGTGCTAGTAATGATTTCATCTCTACTTCATCATGATGTGCACCAATAGCATTACAAACATCTGGCTTTTCCCCATGTTTTTCAGCTAATTGCATCCCCAAAATTGCGTGTGGAAGCTCAGTTTCTTCTTCAGGAACTTTTCCAATATCATGCAATAAACCAGCTCTCTTAGCCAACTTAGGGTTAATTCCTAATTCAGATGCCATCACACCACACAACTTAGCAACTTCCCTAGAGTGTTGTAATAAGTTTTGTCCATAAGAAGAACGATATTTCATTCTACCTACCATTTTAATCAGCTCAGGATGTAACCCGTGAATTCCTAAATCAATAACAGCTCTTTTACCAACTTCAGCAATTTCTGACTCTATTTGCTTTTTAGTTTTCTTAACAACCTCTTCAATTCTTGCTGGGTGAATTCTACCATCAGTTACTAATTTATGTAATGATAAACGAGCAATCTCTCTACGAACAGAATCAAAACAAGATAAGATAATAGCATCTGGAGTATCATCAACAATAATCTCTACACCTGTAGCTGCCTCTATTGCCCTAATATTACGCCCTTCTCTTCCAATAATTCTACCTTTTACATCATCAGACTCTAAGTTAAATACAGAAACACAGTTTTCAACTGCTTCTTCTGTACCTATTCGCTGTATAGTATTAATTATTATTTTTTTAGCTTCTTGCTGAGCAGTTAATTTTGCTTCTTCAACACTATTTTGAACAAATGACATTGCATCCGTTTTAGCTTCTTCTTTTAACGAACGAACTAACTCATCCTTAGCATCTTCAGCAGACAAACCAGAAATAACTTCTAACTGATCAATTTGCGTTTTATGTAAACGTTCTACTTCATCCTTCTTTTTATCTAAAAAATCTAACCTATAATCGTAGTCTTTCTTTTTAGCCTCAACCTCTTGATTATTCTTTTTAGCTTTTGATAACTCATTAGAAATTTGTGATTCTTTATCACGAACTCTTTTTTCTACTTCCCCAAGTTTTTTATCTTTTGATAAAATAACTTTTTCATGTTCAGACTTTAACTCAATAAAGCGTTCTTTTGCTTGAAGTAATTTATCTTTTTTAAGAGACTCTCCTTCTTTTTTAGCTTCTTTTAGAACTAATTTGGCTTCTTTTTCTGCAGAAGCTATTACGCTAGAGGCATTATTTTTAGCGAGTATTTTTGCTATTACAAAACCTACTACTACTCCAACTACGATACCAATTAGTATTGGTATGATCATTTCATTCATATCTATCATTGTTTATATAAAAAAAACCTACACTAGTATGAGTTTTGCATAAACTCCAAAAAACAGGTTTAAAGCTAACTTGTTGGTCAAGGATCTGCTCAATGGCAGCTTGCTTTCAAAACAAAGACTCACTTTTTTTAATAGAAACTTGTTGAGTTTATCAAAAAATAATAACTAATGTAGGTAGTAATTTTTATGTTAATAAAAAAACTATATATATTTATCAAGAAGTTGTTGCATTGCAACAAGTTTCTCAGTAACTAAAATATCATCCTCTTGGTCGTCCAAACTTTCCTGTTCTACCTTAGCTGCAAACTGTAAAGCACACATGGCTAATACATCTTGTTTGTCTCTAACGGCATAACTTTGCTCAAATTGCTTTAACAATTTTTCAATACTCTTTGCAGCCTTTCTTAAACCTTCTTCTTGTCTTGGATCTATTGTTAATGGATAAACCCTATCGGCTATAGAAATTTTTATCTTTAGCTTTTCAGACATTTGTTTTTATTTTGAAAGCTGTATAATGCAATGATCGATTTCTCTAATTAAAGCATTTATTTTAAGCTTGGTTTCCCTTTTATAATCTTCACTACCTAACATAGAACTTGTTAATTTTAATGCTTCATACTTCTCTACCCAATCAACTATGATTGCATCTTGTTGTTTATTTTTTTCCTCTTTTAAGGCAAGTTCTTTCATTAGTTGTTTGTTTATTTGGTCTTTTTCTTCCAAACGTTCAACAACGCTATGCAACCTAACTTCTAAAGAATCAACAAGTTTTAGTAATTCACTCATTCAACAACATGTTCTGATGTGTTTGTCACAAAGTTAACATTTCAAAACTAATATCAATAATTATTGTTATTTTTTTTTAACACAATTTAACTACTCTTTTTTGGCTTGGATTTTGTTCATATTAAAAAAATAATTTTAACTTTATAAACTACTATTTTAGTTACCTCCCCTCAAAAACTATTGCGTTAAAAAAACATATTTATATATGAGAACTATCCTTTATTATATTGTATTTTTCAACTGTTTAATATCATTTTCACAGCAAAAATACCCTACCAATTATTTCGGAAATCCTCTTGAAATTGGAACTGTTTTAGCTGGAACATTTGCTGAGCTACGTTCCAATCATTTTCATTCTGGTTTAGATATAAAAACACAACAACGTGAAGGTTTAAAAGTTTTTGCAACCGCTGAAGGCCATGTAAGTCGAATTAAAATCTCTCCATGGGGATATGGAAAAGCGATCTATATTGAACACCCTAATGGATACACTACTGTTTATGGACATTTAAAAAAATTTTCCCCAGAAATTGAGGCCTACATAAAAAGGCAACAATACAAACAGGAAAAATTTGCTATTGAATTATTCCCTTCAAAAGATATTTTAAATGTCACAAAAAATCAATGGATAGCTTATTCTGGTAATACTGGAGGTTCTGGTGGCCCTCATTTACATTATGAAATTAGAGATTCGAGCCAACACCCAATGAATCCCATGCTCTTTGGATACCATGTAAAAGATACTTCAAAACCTTATGTAAATTCCGTTTATGCTTATAGTTTAACGGATTCTTCTCAGGTAAATCATCATAATGATAAGGTAAAAATAAAATTACTTAAAGGTAAGGATGGAAACTATTTAGCTGAAACAGTTTATGCTTCTGGTATTATTGGTTTAGGAGTCAATACATATGACAAGCAAGATTTAGCCCACAATAAAAATGGGGTCTATAATATTAAAACTTATATAAACGGGAAACAGAATTACGAATTAGATTTTAAAAAGTTTTCATTTAGCGAAAGTAGACACCTTAATCAGTTAATTGATTATAGTTACTTTAAGAAAAATAAATCTAGAATCCAAAAACTATTTAAAAACGAAAGTAATCCACTAAGCATTATTAAAAATGTAGAAGATTACGGAAAAGTAACGATCCTTGAAGGAGAACAAATAAATTACAAAATTGTTATTTCAGATTTCAACAATAATACTAGAACTATTACAATACCTTTTGTAGGGAAAAAAGAAGAAATCACTCATTCAAAAGAGAAAATTGAATCGCAACATTATGTCTATGCGCATAAGGAATTGCTCTTAAACAACGACAATAAAGAAGTTTACATTCCTAAAAACGCGATGTATGATAATACTCCTATTTTATTTAAAACTTTAGGAGATACCATTCACGTTGGTGAAGATACTTTTCCTTTACATAAAAACATAACACTAACCTTTAATACCAATAAATACAGTTCGGATGATATTAGTAAATTATATGTAAGTAGTTTAGGATACAACAACAAGCCTTATTATGTTAAAACATATAAAAAAGGAAAAAGTATTATTGGGAAAACAAAATATTTCGGGAAATTCACATTGAGTTCTGATACTGACAAACCAAAAGTTAAACCCATTAATACTCAAGAAGGAAAATGGATGACTAAATCTAATTTTTTACATATGAAAATTAGCGACAAAGGTTCTGGAATTAAAAAATATAGAGGCACTATAAACGGAAAATGGGTTTTAATGGAATATGATGCAAAGAAAAAATTATTGAGTTATAACTTTGCTGATAAAGTACATGAATCAGGCGAAAACAAATTCAAGCTTATAGTTATAGATAATGTTGGAAATAATAGTATTTTTGAAATGACTTTTTTCAGAAAAAACTAGTATGACAATTAATAACAAGATTCTTTTAAGCATATTCCTATTTATAGCTAGCAATATAATGTTTTCTCAAACGGCAACTATTAGTGGAGTTATATTAGATGACACTAACTCTCCAATTGAAAATGTTACCATTACTTATGGTTCTGAAGGAACAAAGACATCTATAGATGGAGACTTTACTCTTCAAATACCTGCTAATAAAAAAATAACGCTTACTTTTTCTCATATCAGTTTCAAACAAGTTGTACAAACATTCAATTTAAAAGAGAACGAATTCTATGAATTCAATCCTGTTTTAAACTACAATGAAGAACAATTAGGAACAGTTATTATTACCGGAGGTAAACGTGAACGTATCGAGGGCATTACTACTATTGCTCCTAAAATGTTGCGTAAAATCCCAGGTGGAAATGCTGGAGTTGAAAATATTTTAAAAACATTAGCTGGAGTTAGTGGTAATAATGAACTAAGCTCACAATATAATGTTCGAGGTGGTAATTTTGATGAAAACTTAGTTTATGTAAATGAAATTGAAGTATACAGACCTTTCCTAGTTCGTTCAGGACAACAAGAAGGACTAAGCTTTATCAATAGTGACTTAGTAAGTAATATTGATTTTTCGGCAGGTGGATTTCAAGCTAAATATGGGGATAAACTTTCTTCTGTTTTAGATATTACCTATAAAAAACCTAAATCATTTGGAGGTAGTGTAGATGCTAGTTTGTTAGGTGGTAGTGTGAGTGTTGAAGGAACTTCTAAAAACGATAAATTATCTGGTATATTAGGTGTTAGATATAGAGATAATAGTTTATTTGTAAAAGCAAAAGAAACTGAAACCAATTACGACCCTAAGTTTACTGATATTCAGACTTTTTTAACCTATAAAGTTTCTGATAAATTAGACTTCAACTTTTTAGGAAATTTAGCAATTAACAAATATAATTACCAACCAGAATCTAGACAAACTAATTTCGGAACATTACAAAACCCTATTGCCTTATTAGTAAATTATGATGGTCAGGAAAAAGATCAATACAATTCATATTTTGGAGCTATAAAAGCGAATTACAAACTAAATGATAAAGTAAATTTAAAATTAATTGGTAGTGCATATCACACAATTGAAGAAGAATATTTTGATATTTTAGCACAATATAGATTAGGAGAAGTTAATAGCAATATTGGTGATGAAAATTTTGGAGAAGTAGAATTCTCCGAAGGTATTGGTTCTCAATTAAACCATGCGAGAAATGATTTAGATGCTCTTATTTATAGTTTTGAACATAAAGGAGATTATACCAATGATAAAAACAAATATGCTTGGGGTGTAAAATATAATTACGAAAACATTCGTGATCAAATAATTGAATGGGAGGTAATTGATTCCGCAGGATTTTCTATTCGTCCACCAGGATCTATTCCAAACAACCAACCTTACACACCATATTCTGGACCTCTAGAGCCATTTCAAAATATTAGAGCTAAAAATGATGTAACCATAAATCGTGTTTCTGCATTTGCACAATACAATAGAGATTTTTTTATTGGTGAACATGAATTATTTTTTAATGCTGGTGTGAGAACTCAAAACTGGACGGTTTCCGGAGACAATATTAAATCGACATCTCAAATAGTGTTTAGCCCTAGAATGCAACTTTCTTTAAAACCGAATTGGGACAGCGATGTTATTTTCAGATCGGCAGCTGGGGTATATCACCAGCCTCCATTTTATAGAGAATTGAGACGAACTGATGGATCAGTAAATCCAGATGTAAAAGCTCAGCAGTCTATACATTTTATCGTTGGGGCTGATTATAATTTCAAATTATGGTCTAGACCATTTAAATTTACCTCGGATGCATATTACAAAAGCTTAAGTAATGTAAACCCATATACTGTTGATAACGTAAGAATTCGTTATGCTGCTGAAAATAATGCAAAAGCATACGCAACAGGTTTAGATTTAAGATTAAATGGTGAGTTTGTACCAGGAACAGAATCATGGATTAGTTTGGGGTATTTAAAAACTGAAGAAAACATTGACAATAGAGGTTACATTTCAAGACCAACTGATCAGCGATTAAAACTCGGAATATTGTTTCAAGATTATATGCCAAAGTTACCACGTGTGAAAGTGTATATTAATTTAGTATACAATACTGGCGTACCAGGAGGTTCCCCAAGCTATACAGACGTATATGAATATCAGAACAGGCTATCAGCCTATAAACGTGCTGATGCTGGTTTTTCATATGTAATAGTAGATAAAAAGAATCAATTTCAAAAAGGACATTTATTTCATCACCTAGAAGAGTTTCAGATAGGTTTTGAAATTTTTAATATGTTTGATGTTCAAAACTCTATTACCAATACTTGGGTACGTGATGTATATACTAAACAACAATTCGCCGTTCCTAATTTTCTAACACCAAGAATATTTAATTTAAAAATGGGACTTAAATTTTAAAAAAATAAAAACCTCAAGCCCTTCTTGAGGTTTTTGTATTTTTAAACCATTATGAAATGGAATAGCGCTTTAACAGACTATAGACACTATCTAAAACTAGAGAGAGGTCTGTCTGAAAACTCAATTGAAAGTTACTCCTTAGATGTTATAAAACTGATTCGTTTTTTAGATGATAATAATATCAATACTACTCCACTTATAATAGATTCAAATATTTTAAAAGAATTTATTTATCAAATTTCTAAAGTTGTCAATGAACGCTCTCAAGCACGTTTAATTTCTGGGCTTAAAAGTTTTTTTAATTACTTGCTTTTTGAAGATTATCGAGCTGATAATCCACTAGAATTAATTGAATCTCCGAGAATAGGGCGAAAACTACCAGACACACTATCAATTGAAGATATCGATAAACTTTCAGCTTCTGTTGATTTAAGTAAACCCGAAGGTGAGCGCAACAGAGCTATCGTTGAAACTTTATACGGTTGTGGCTTACGTGTTTCCGAACTAACCAACCTGAAGTTATCTGACTTATTTTTTGAAGAAGGCTTTATTAAAGTTACCGGAAAAGGAAACAAAGAACGTTTTGTTCCTATTGGCCCATTGACACAGAAATATATTACAATTTATAGGACGGAAGTTAGAATTCATCTTAATATCCAACCTAGCTTTGAAGACACCCTATTTTTAAATAGAAGAGGAAAACAACTCACAAGAGCTATGATTTTTACAATTGTAAAACGATTGGCAGAAAAAATAAGCTTAAATAAAAATATCAGCCCACATACTTTTAGGCATTCTTTCGCTACTCATTTACTAGAAAATGGCGCTGATTTAAGCGCCATTCAATTAATGCTTGGTCATGAAAGTATTACTACCACAGAAATTTATATGCATGTTGACCGAAGTCATTTAGCTAAAATAATTGAGCAATTTCATCCAAGAAAATAGCTCTTATTCTCCTAAAATTTGAGCTGTGTGTGCCTTTGTTTTTACTTTATCAATTACTTCCTCAATAACTCCTTTTTCATCAATAATAAAAGTAATTCTATGAATCCCATCATATACTTTTCCCATGAATTTTTTTGTTCCCCAAACTCCGAAAGCATTGATCACTTCTTTATTTTCGTCCGCCAATAAAGGAAATGGTAATTCTTTTTTATCCACAAAGTTTTGTTGACGTTTAGCAGAATCTGCGCTAACACCAAGCACATCATATCCTTTTGCTAAAAATGAATGGTAATTATCTCTTAAATTACATGCTTGCGTAGTACAACCTGGAGTACTAGCTTTTGGATAAAAAAATACGACTAATTTTTTACCCGCGTAATCCGTTAGTTTTATAATATTTCCTGCATTATCTAATGCTTCAAAATTAGGTGCGTTATCTCCTGCTTTAAGTGTATTCATTTCTTTAATTTTTCTATTTTTACATTCGTAAAGATACAACTATGAATAAGCAAGAGAAAGTAAACTTTGTGATAAAAACATTAGCAGAAAAATATCCTGAAATACCTATTCCGCTTGATCATAAGGACCCATATACCTTACTAATCGCTGTTTTACTTTCTGCACAAAGCACTGATGTACGTGTGAATAAAATCACTCCTTTGTTATTTGCTGAAGCTGACAACCCATACGATATGATTAAATTATCAATTGAAGAAATTAGAGAAATTATTAAACCTGTGGGGTTATCGCCAATGAAATCAAAGGGGATTTATGGTTTATCACATATTTTAATTGACAAACACAATGGAAAAGTTCCTAAAACCTATGAAGATTTAGAAGAACTTCCTGCAGTTGGACATAAAACTGCTGCTGTAGTGCTATCCCAAGCATTCGGAATACCTGCTTTTCCTGTAGATACTCACATACACAGATTGATGTATCGTTGGAATTTAACTAACGGGAAAAATGTTGTGCAAACAGAAAAGGACGCCAAACGTTTATTTCCTGAAGAAATATGGAACGACTTACACTTACAAATTATTTGGTACGGAAGAGAATATTCTCCTGCTAGAGGTTGGAATTTAGAAAACGATATTATTACTAAAACTATTGGAAGAAGAAGTGTGCTAGATGAATATTATAAAAAACACCTTAAAAATAAATAAACAACCAATACACTTAATAACACTTAAATGTGTGATGGTTGTTTATTTTCAAAAAAGATATACTAAAGCTTGCTAATTCTTGTGCACTTCTATCAACATGTTTCTTGTTTTCACTACGTGCATAGCTTTAGAATAGTTTAAAATAAAATTAATTGTTTCTTGTTTCGGTTGTAAACTGTTCATTTTTTTAGAACCTTGAGCGTAAAGTTTTGGCATATATTAGTTTAATGGTTATAACTGTAAAACGCCAAAAAACATTTTTTATTGTTACTCAGTTAAAACAATATTATGTTCTACAACCAAACGCCTTAAATTAATAATTGCATAACGCATCCTACCTAAGGCTGTATTGATACTTACATTAGTATTTTCTGCAATTTCTTTAAAACTCATATCCTTAAATAAACGCATATAAACTACTTCTTTTTGATCTACAGGTAATTCATCTACAAGTTTTCTAACATCAGCAGATATTTGATCCACAATTAATTGTTTTTCAGCATTTCTTCCTGAATCTTTCAACATAGAAAATATATCAAATTCTTTGTCCTTAGACTCAAATTTGGGCATCCTGTTACTTTTTCTAAAATGATCAATAATTAAATTATGAGCAATACGCATTAACCAAGGTAAAAATTTTCCTTCTTCATTATAGGTCCCTTTTTTTAGCGTTCTAATTACTTTAATAAAGGTGTCTTGAAAAATATCCTCGCTTAAATCACCATCTAAAACTTTTGAATAAATAAAATTATATACTCTGCTTTTATGTCGTAACACTAAAATTTCTAGCGCTCTTTCATTTCCATTAATATAATTTTTAACTAATACGGCATCAGAAGTGATTGTATTCATAACATTACTTTTTAAGGTTAAACAAATCAAGATAGGAGCTATCTTTAATATTAAATTCGTTGAAAGTAATGCTATTGTATAGGCAGATTTTTAATCGTTATAGTTTCAAATATAACTAAAATAATGTATTATCCTATTAAATTAGTGGCTCTTTTAATTAGTTTTCAATAAAATATCTCTTTATAAAGAAAAGAATCTATAACTAAAACTACAAGTTCTTATAAATAAAGTGGTATTTCATTATTTTCTCCCCTCATAAAAAATGTCATGAATTAAATAATTTTATCTGTTTGCAATTAGTAAATACTTAACTCTATTTTATGCATATCGTTTTTTTGAAATAAATTGCTTCAACAAATTTATAACGATTAATTTATCTAAGTAAAAAAAGGGACGCTTATTAAGCGTCCCTTTTTTTAACTATGATTAACTTTAAAATAATTTCAGTGCTACTTAAAATTTTACTTTTAGTAAAAATTCTGGACCACCACTTGTTTGATCCTTGATATCTGATGTTGCAAAATCATATGCAAATCCTAAATCTAACATTTTAGCAACCTCAAATGATGCTAATACAGAAAATGAATCATTTAACCTGTAATTTGCTCCTAATTCAAATTTCTTGTAGAAACGAGCTGATGCTGTAAAATCTAATCCAAATGGTGCTCCATCAATATACCTGGTCATTAAAGCTGGTATTAATTGAATGTTCTCATTTAAATCATAAAAATACCCCCCACCAAACATTACTAAAGTTGCATCGGTAGCTT